>Ga0082335_1000392_pt1 | contig 113334 bp, 121 predicted proteins | sample Subgrocontami58m_FD_72375 | JGI IMG/M metagenome (GOLD analysis project Ga0082335, IMG submission 72375) | Subsurface groundwater microbial communities from S. Glens Falls, New York, USA - GMW37 contaminated, 5.8 m (SPADES assembly) (version 2) ... | reverse complement strand
AGCGGCCCATCGCGCGGTAGGTGTTGCCGCGGTTGGCAAGGACGAGCGGGTCGTCCGGCCGCAGTTCGAGCGACCGCGTGTAGTCGGCCAGCGCCTCCGCGTAGCGGCCCATCTCGTGGTATGTGTTGCCGCGGTTGTTGAGGGCGACTTCGGCGTCGGGTTGGAGTTCGAGCGACCGCGTGTAGTCGGCCAGCGCCTCCTCGTAGCGGCCCAGGGCCTGGAACGTCATGCCGCGACCCACGAGCGTGGCCGGATGTTCCGGCCGCAGCTCGAGCGACCGCGTGAAGTCGGCCAGCGCCTCCGCGTAGCGGCCCATCGCGCGGTAGGTGTTGCCGCGGTTGGCAAGGACGAGCGGGTCGTCCGGCCGCAGTTCGAGCGACCGCGTGTAGTCGGCCAGCGCCTCCGCGTAGCGGCCCATCTCGTGGTACGTGTTGCCGCGGTTGGCAAGGACGAGCGGGTCGTCCGGCCGCAGCCCGAGCCAGCGCGTGTAGTCGGCCAGCGCCTCCGCGTAGCGGCCCATCTCGTGGTATGTGTTGCCGCGGTTGGCAAGGGCGACTTCGGCGTCGGGTTGGAGTTCGAGCGACCGCGTGAAGTCGGCCAGCGCCTCCGCGTAGCGGCCCGCCGCGCGGTACGTGTTGCCGCGGTTGGCAAGGACGACCGCGTCGTCGTGGGGAGGCCCGAGCGAACCCGTCTGCTCCGCCTGCGTGTCGTCAGCGCTGCTCCCGAGCGGTTGAGTCGCCGAGTTCACCTGAGTGGTTGTGGGATCCGGCGTCGGAGCGGTCGCCGACGCCGGGGTCTCGGCTTGCGTCGGCACTTGGACCGATTCGATCTCTTCCGGTTCCGAGAGCACGACCTCGTTCAGGCGATCGCGCGAAGTCTCGGACTCGGTTGGCGGAGCGGTGGGAGCGGCTGGCTGAGACGTTGGCAGAGGGGATGGTCGAACGAGACTGCCCCATGGAGTCTTGACCTCCGACACGTAGGGCTGGAGGTCGCGGAGCAGGAGCAATGCCGCCACGAGGAGGATGAGTCCGACCACGAGGGCATCGTCCGTCCCGATTGGCTGACACAGGCGAACGACGGTTCCCTGATCAGTCGGTGACTCACGGCACGCACGGATGGCGCTCCCAGGCACGTAGCTAGCGACAATGACCAATAGGGTCCCGACCACGAGGAAGGCTGCGCCGAAACGCCGGCCGACCTTGAAGGCACGATGCTCGTCCCCTGGGTGACGGTCAGCCATGCCGCGGGCCCCGGCACAACTCGATGAAGTGGGACTGGGCCGAGGCCTTCTCCGTAGCCTGGACGCCCTTCCACTTCGTCGCGAAGGCTGCCGGCGTGAGGGCGGGCTGGCTCAACGGGTGCCTCGGGGGCCTCGCGTGCTCGGAGCGGTCGTCGGCTGGATCACTGCCCCTCCCCTCCTCGCGCTCTTGCGAGGGTCGGCCAGTCGGGCGGCTGGCTTTGGAGGGAGTGTACGCGAGCACGGAGGAGCAAAGCCACACGTGATCGTCGGTCAAGTGCTGGTTGAGCGGGTGTGCACCACGGGCAGGCATGATGGCTGCCCGTCGGCCCATCCGCGAGGTCGGCGTGCCCACAGTGCTTCGGTCCGGGCCATACCGGTTCCATTTCCACTCCCGCGAGCATGATCCTCCGCACATTCACGTGGATTCCTCGGACGGAAATGCGGTCTTCGGGCTCTTGCCGGTGTTGCTCCTGCGAAGGAAGTCCTACACTCCGCGCCAGCTTGAGCAGATCGAACGACTCATCATCAACCATCGGCGCGAGTTCCTGAGGCGGTGGCATGAGCACTTCAACCAGTAACGATTGGATGAACTGGCCACGCGCCGCCACCGTGCGCGTGGACTCGAACGGCCTGCACGCGCAGCTCAGGGACGGGCGCGAGATCAGCGTCCCCCTCGACTGGTTCGAATTCCTCGCCGGCGCCACCGACGAGCAGCGTCAGGACTTCGCCATCGTTGAAGACGGGGCCGCGATCGCCTGGGATCAGCTCGACGACGGCATCTCGGTTCCGTCGCTGCTCGGCTTGCCCGAGTATCCCCCGCCGGATCGAAACGTCCGGAGCTACGTCGTCGACTACCGGTCCGAGGACGATGCCTGGATCGCCGAGGTCCGCGGCACGGACTTCTCGACGTTCGGTCGAACGCTGGCCTCGGCCAAGCGTCGGGCGCGCGAACTCCTGTGCGCATACCTCGAGGTCAAGGACCTTGGCCGTGCTGGGATCGACGTTATCGACGAGGTCCAGTCGCCCGAGGCTGTCGAAGCCTGACGGCGCCCTTGTCCCGGACCTGGACCGTGTCCGCGGCAGTCGAGTGGTCATTCCGGAAGTCCAGTCACCCCGATCGGCCCCCGCGGCCGCGTAGACTGCCGACCATGAAGGAGAAGTCCCACAAGGGCCAGCGCCACAAGGGCTGCGGCTACTGTGATACGGACAAGCGCTCGGGCAATGGCGAGGCACGGCGCCCGTACCGGGATCAACGCCGGCTCGCTGAGATGCGCGAGGATTCGCAGATCGACAGACCCGGCCGGTCGTCTCGCTGAGGCCGCTGACACACACGTTCCGGGGTCTCCATGGCCGGGTGGCACCCATCGACCACGTCGTCGTCGGGCCCGCCGGCGTCTTCGTCGTCGACTCCCTCGGCCGCCCGACGAGTTCGAGGGCGTGCTCCTCGAGGGACCGCGCTCGCTCGTCGGGGTGCTGACCAGGTCTGATGTGCTCGACGGTCCCTCAATCGACCAGTTGACCGCGATCCTCGCGAAGGCTCTTCCGCCGAAGTGGCGCCGACGTCACACGGGGCGTCCTTGCGGGATGGGCGAGAGCCCCGTGAAGTCGGTCCGGATCTCGATCCGCTCGATGTCGCTGACGATCAGGAGCGGCGGGTTGCCGAGGTCGTCCTTGTAGTTCAGGAGCTGGAGGTAGGCGGCCTTCAGGTCCTTGTCCTTGCCCTTGTACTCCCAGGCGAAGAAGCCCCGCTTCCAGACGTCGGCAAAGCCGTCCCCTCCCCCGGCCTTCTCGACGCGCCGCTCAAACGCGTACTGCTCGCCCGTGGGATCGGCGTCATGGGGCGTCGGCTCGCCGAGCATCCGGCACAGGTCGATGAAGTGGGACTGCGACGAGGCTTTCTCGGTCGTCGTCACGCCGCGCCACTTCGGCGCGAACTCGGCGGGCGTCAAGGTGGGTTGGGTCATCGAGGCTCGAGTCCCGCGACCGGGACTCCGCGGCGCTCGAAATCCTCGCGCACGACCCGTACGACGGCGATGGCCTGCCGGACCGCTGTCGCCGCCTCGATCGGACTGACAGGCGCAATGTCGTCTGGGTAGCGGCTGTCTGTGGCGAACGCCGAGAGGCGCCCAAGGTCGGGAGGCGACAGCTTCACCCGCCAGCCATCCGGCAATCGATTCCGGAGGTCATTGAGGTCGTGGGTCCTTGGTGGATCGACGCCGGCCAGGACCAGCGCCGCCTTGATCGCCTTCTCCGCTGCCTGCTGGCTGTGGAACGTGACGATCCGCGGCCGAACATGACGACCTGGCTGGGACCGCGCCGCCTCCAGGTCGCCGATGGCGAAGCCCGGCCAGACCAGGGCGTCGGGCGATCGGTCACCGCTCATACACGGTGACCCCTTCACGAATGGCATCCGCCAGCGCCGACCCGATCAGCGGTCGGGCGACGTTCGCGGTCGTCGCGACCAGCACGTCTTTCGCGAACGGCATCCTACCAAGGAGGCTCAGGATCTCCGCTCGCCGCTCACGTCGATCGACCTCGCCCTCGAACACGACGAGGAGGTCGACATCGCTGCCGGGCCCAGCGTCGCCGCGCGCCTGCGAGCCAAACAGGATGATCCGTGCCGGGTGGTAGCTCGACACGATCGACGCAATCGCCCCTGGCCAGGCTTGCCTGATCCTCGCGTTCCGGATCGTCCGCGGTGCATCCAGCGAGCTGGACGCGTGCTGCGTCGCTGCGGCGCGCCCGATCGCTGAGGCCCGCTCCCGGCCGAGCGACCATTCGACGATTTCCCGGAGCGCGCGGCGCGGCGCGTCGGCGCGAAAGACCAGACGGCCACGAGGCGTCTCTTTGCGCAGCGTTCCTCCCCGGATGAGTCCGTCCACCGCGCGCTGGACCGTTGAGAGCGGCTTCCCGGTGAGCCGAGCGACCTCAGACATGGTTGCCCCGCCCGTCTGATCGACGACCAGAAGCGTGGACGCGACCGGCTCGCTCAGGAGAGTGCGCATAGGCTCACTATCTACGCGCTTTGCGTAGTTGTCAATGCAATTCATGCCGGAGCTCGATCCGGTCGAGGTCGCTCGACATCGATGCCTTGTGTCCGACATAATACTGAGGTGATGTGGTCGTCCAATTCAGTCGATCAGCCGCTCGACACGGGATCGCTCCCGATCGGTCCCGCTTCGTCGTGGAGCACTGTCCGTGCCCGCTCTATTCATCGAACCCAGTCGAGGTGGACCTCATCGTCTTCCTCGGGCCCGATGCCCACGGTGTCCCGTTGGAGGTCATCGGTGTCGAGCTCGCCGATGGAGGTCTCCTCGTGATTCACGCCATGAGGCTTCGAGCTTCGTACCGCGACGCCTACGCAGAGGTGATGCGATGCCACGGACTGTGAAGACGCGCAGTGGGCGGACGCTGTCGGAGGACGACATCGACAAGCTGGCGGCCAGGGTCGAGAAGGACCTGGACCTGTCTGCGTGGAAGACTCGCCGCGGACGTCCCCCGCTCGATGCTTCTGCCGAGAGCCATGCGCCCAAGATTGCAGTTCGAGTTCCACGGGACGTCCATCGGCGAGTGGTCGAGCGCGCCACACGGGAGGGTCGAAGCATCAGCGAGGTCGTTCGCGACCTTCTCGAAGGCTACGCCGGCGAGGCCGCTGCCCCGAAGACGTAGTCGGTTGTCAGCGATCCTCGCGAGGTCTCCACGCGCGACGTGGACTGCGGGAAGAGCCACGGCTTCTCGGCACCGTCCTCGTCCTGGAAGAAGTTGTCTTGCGTGTACTTGCCCTTGTATCCCCAGGCGAAGAAGTCGCGCTTCCAGACGTCGGCGAAGCCCTCCCCTCTCCCGGCTTTCGTGACGCGTTTCTCGAAGGCGTACTCGCTTCCCGTGGGATCGGCGTCATGGGGCGTCGGCTCGCCGAGCAGCCGGCACAGGTCGATGAAGTGGGACTGCGGCCGAGGCCTTCTCGGTCGTCGTCACGCCGCGCCACTTCTGGGCGAAGGTTGCCGGCGTGAGCGTGGGCTGGGTCGTCACGCTAGCGGATCAACGACCGAGGACCGTGTCGATGCCGGCAAGCACCAGTTCGAGCTTCGTTGATGACAGCTTGCCAACGCGCTCAGTGAGGATCGACTTGTCCAGGGTCACGAGCTGGGAGACGTTGGCGACGGAGTCGCGCGGGAGGCCCGTCGTCCGGGTGGTCAGACGGACATTTCCTGGTGCCGTTGCCCAGCGGAGGTTGCTCGTGAGCGGAACGGCGACGACCGTCCGAAGGGTGCTTCGATTGAAGGCGTCGCCCTGGACGACAATGACGGGTCGTCGGAAGCCAGGCTCGGAGCCGGAGGGTTCGCCGAGCTCCGCCCACCACACCTCACCCTGCGCGATCACCACTCCGTCGACTCGAGTGTTTGCCGGCTCGCGGCCGTCACGAACGAGTCCGTCCCCTCCCCGACCTCGGCGATGACACGGTCGAGAGCATCGGCGATCTCGTCTGGCGAGTGGCGGGCGACATATTCGCGCAAGGCGGCGCTGTAGACATCGCTGCGCGAGCGCCGTTCCCGTTGGGCCAATCGCTCCGCCCGTTCGAACACGTCATCCGGAACGGACACTGCGGTCTTCATACCAAGAGTATAACCAAGGGGTGTCAAGGCCTGACTGCGCGTCAGTCATGGCGCGATGAGCTCGAGCGTCGGAAAGTAGGTGCGATAGCGCGTCGCGTCGCGGGTCAGGAGTCGGTAGCCAGCCACGGCGGCGTGGGCGCCGATGTAGAAGTCGGGCAGCGGCGAACCGCGGGATCCCCCACCCCGCCGATATCGAACGAAGCACTTCCCGGCCAGGAATGCCGCCTCGTAAGGGAGATCCTCGCGGCGGTACAGGTTGACCGGAAGTGCCTCATCGAGAGCCTCGATCGTTGCGAACCCGACGGACACCTCCGCATACACGAGCGGATTGATGATCATCACGGCTTCGTCGGCAATTCGCTGGAGGGTCGTGCTTGACCATCCGCTCCACTCGCGGTCCGCTGTCGCGATATCGAGGAGCACGTTGCTGTCCACGAGAACGGGCGTCACGTTTCCCCGCGCGTCAGGGCCAGGATCTGGTCCGTGGTCATGCGCACGCTCCCGCCGTGCTCCCGAAGGCGACGCACCGCCGTCGCCCCCCTCGTCGGCTGCCGGGCGTCCGCGGCCTTCAGCAGCCGCACGCTCCCGTCCTCGATGACGAACTCGACCTCCGTGTTCGGGAGCAACCCGGCCTGCTCACGGATGGCCTGCGGGATCGTGACCTGCCCCTTCGATGTGATGCGCATCGGCTGTCCCCAGCATGAATTCCTACGACGGACGGTAAGACTGCCCCGGATCGACGTCAAGCGTCGGATCGTAGACGTCGAGGCCGCGGACCTCGACCTGGATCTGGCCGTCCCCTGCCGGACGGACGTCGATGTCGGGCTCGCCGAAGACCATGAAGAGGTTGCCGCTGCCGGTCTTCTTGAGGAGCTCGTCCCCCATCGCGAGGTCGGGGTTCATGCGCGCCTGGAGGATCGTGAGGCGGCCCAGCTGGGAGGCCCCCCCGCCAGGGGGTCGAACGCGAAGCCGCTCGTCACTCGACCGGGGCCGGCAATGGAGGAGTTCCGGTCCGAAATCGCAAGGTGTGATGCGGAGTGCTGTCGATGCTGATTTCGATGCTGTGCCAGCCGACGTGCTGGATACCAACTTGGCGCAGATCGAACGTGAATGGGAAGAATGTGATCTCGTGGAAATCTGTGTCGGGTCCGGTCCCCTGCTGAAAGGCACCTTGGATACGCGCTACCGGATGTCCGTCTTCGTCGATGACCTGAACGTCGAGTTCGTGGGGTGTCTCCCGTTCGGTCCGATCGAGTTCCACCATCATTGCCAGGCAGACGTTCATCGGCCCTGGCCAATCAACCCGAAACAGGCGGGTGATACCTCCCGCCACGACGAACAGCAGGTTGTCGCGTACCTCCGCGAAGTCGCACAGGATTGCTGTACTGATCTTCATCAGAGTCAGGCTGGAGTGACCTCGCGTGCAGCACGCCTGCCGTCCAAACCCATTGTCGACACCGATCCCGTCTCGACCGCCTGAACGCAATTTGTCGGATCAGAAGACCCGGCATGGGGCGTGAACCGGGCGGCGTCTTGATCTGGGCCGGCACTCGCACGGACGTCATCGCGCAGGGTGAAGCGAACGTCTGCGCCAGATTGGTCCCCGCGCTCTGCTAGCACAGCCTCGGCCGCTTCGCGAGCAAGGACCTCGAGGTCGTGCAATGAGTCTGCGGCCACGGCTAGATTTCCCAGCGCAGGCGCTGTAGCCCACCAGACGACCCGTTGTCCGCCGCTCACTGGCTCCAGATCGACGTACACCTCGACCTTCATTAGTCATCTCCATTTGGCGCTAGAGGAGAGCCCGCGCTTCTTCCTCCGTCAGCCCAACTTGGTCAACCAGGATCGTTCTTACCAGGCCTCCTGGAAGTTCTTGGCGATCATGGAACGCCATTCGTAGGTCCGGTCGCCCATCGGCCACCAGTTTCCTATGAGAGCCCTTTCTCCGTTGGCCACTTCCCTGGCGCTCGATTCGATAGTTCAGCGGTGCGCGACTGAGGATTTGAAAGGTGACAGGGGCCGACGTCCTCTCCCCGATCAAGACAATCGTTCCTCGGTACGGAAGACTCTCTGTCGAGGGTGACCAGGCGCTCGGGATTTGCTGGTCGGAGCATCACGGGCTCGGCAGAACGGTCAGCCCGGGTCGCGCCAGGTCGCGGTCGAGCGCGATCGCGGCGGTGATGCCCTCGCGCTCCATGACGACGAGGCTGACGCGATCGACGAAGGATGTGCCGCTGGGCAGGGTTGCCCGACACGCCCGCTGGGCCTCTGCGTGCATCTCGGGGCTGACCGGCAGCAGTGCGATCGGCGGCAACACATCATCGAGCAGGAGTACCGCGGCATCGACGCCCAGGCGCCGCCGCGCAACGGCGAGGGATTCTGCGACGACGTAGCCGTGGGTCACCAGCTCGTCGGCGCGGCACTCGGCGAACGCCGCCAGGACCGCAAGCTGACGAGGATCGTCGGCGTCGATCAGTGTCAGGAGGGCGCTCGTGTCGACGAAGACGCGAGTCACCAGTCGCCTTCGCCGGCGATCTCATCGTGCCGGGCGGACACGTCGCCGGTGCCTGAATGGAACCGGCCGGCGGCTGAGAGCAGGCGATCGAACCGTGCCTCCCGTTCGCCCGGGTCGGCCGGCACCGTCCGATCGACCGCCTCGCGAACGACCTCAGCGATCGGGACGCGCCGACGCCGGGCCTCGGCGCGCAAGCGGCGCATCTGGTCCTCGGTCAGGGAGATCTGTGTTCTGATCATGCCCAGGATGATATCACCAGGCACCCGGTGTTATCTCTGACCGGTGATGCTCAGTCCGGGCCCGAGGCATGCCTTGCCGTGGGCGCACGCTGATCATCGAGTCGAACTCCACGAAGTCTGGCCCGCCGTGTGAGGTCGGGGCGCTCCAGGTTCTGCTGGTGGGGAATCCCCCGATCAAGGGTCACGATGATGTCGAAACCGGCCTCGATGGCACGACGGATCATCTCCCCGTTCGAGATGCCTGAGAAGCCGGCGTGCGCCGCGGAGTACACCTCGTGAGACGGAAGGAACTCGCGCACGCTGATCGGCAGCATTTCATCGAGAAGGACCTTCACCCGCTGACGGCCTCGGCCCCAACCCGCTGCCTCGCCCGCTCCAGGATGGCGACCGCCTTGTCGCGCGGCACTGTCGGAAATTGCTCGAGGAAGTCATCGAGCGACTTCCCCGCCTCGAGGTACTCGAACAGGGTGTCAACCGGGACGCGTGTCCCGGCGATCACGACAGCCCCCCATGCGACGTCCTCGCTCTGGGTGATGAGTGCATCCATGTCTCGTACTCCTCGGTCGCTCACGCCCACACGCTACACCCCGAACACCTTCATGACCTGATCGCCGTGGTGGTGATGACCTCCCGTCGGCGCGGCCCGACTGCGGCGTACGTGAGTTGCCCGCAGGTCACGCGGCGGCATGCAGGAGCACCTGGGTCGCCTCGATCTCGCGCCGCCGATACGGGTTGCGCAGCGCGGCCGACTCCACGAGGTCGACCCGCCGCCCGAAGAGGGCTTCGAGATCGGCAAGGAGGCCGAAGTACGCGTCGGCGTGCCGCTGCGGTGGCATCGGCTCGAACTGGACGAGGAAGTCGAGGTCGCTGTGCTCCGGATCGAAGTCATCGCGGACCGCCGAGCCGAACAGCCCCAGCCGGCGCACGGCGTAGCTGCGGCACAGCTCGCCGATCTGCTCACGTTGACCTTGTACCGTCATGTCCATCCGGTTCCTTCCTCGACGCTCGTCCGTCCGATTATCCGGCGCTCGAACCGCCGTAGAGCTGCTCGCAGATGGCCGTCCCGTACACGTTGAACACCCCTTGATTCGTGGTCTGTCGGTTCATATCGCTGCATACGCCACCCGCCCCGAGGCCTTCGGCAGTGACGCTGACGGCGGCCCCAGCCAAGCCGACTGTGCACGACAACGGGAGATAGCCCCGCTGTAAGGCGAAAAGGCCAACGGGCACGGCAATCAGAGCCAGAAGCACCATCCGAGCTACCCACCGCGGCATGCAGGGATTGCGAGCCGACCGTCAACCTCGCGAACCCGGCCGGATCGAGCTGCAGTCTCTGGGTTCGGAAGTGCTGGCCGGTCGTCAGTGATCTTCCGGACTCGTAGACTGTCGGCATGAGGTAATGGGTCGCGAACACGGACCTCGAGTGGTCCGAACTCACCCCCGTCGCGCGACCTACTCATGTGGCACGCAGACACGATCTTCCGCGGCTGACCAGAACGTTGGACCACATGCCGGGGTGGCGGTAGAAGTCGACCTTCTCCTCGAACGTCAGGTCCGTGTACGGCGCGAAGAAGCCGAGCTGCTGTTCGGCGCGCCGGCCCTCGCTCTCGGCCCGGAGCTCCTCCACGAGCGCGAGCGGGTCGATGGTCTCCTGGATGTAGATGGGGACGGCCGGGACCTCGAGGTCGGCCGCGTCCTGCTCGTCCTTGCCCTTCCAGACGAGCTGCGGGTCCAGGCTGGGGTCGCGGGGGTAGCGCACGATCGACGGCCTCTTTTCCTCCGGGCGGGCGAACGACTCGATCTCAGCGGTCGGGATGTTGGAGCGTGTGTCGGCGTGGGCGGTGGCGCGAACGGGCGTACGCGGACCGGGCTTCATCTTTTCAGACATCGCTCACCGCCGGATCATCTTTCGCGCTCCGTGCGCGGCGGATCCCGGCCCGGATGTTCTTCATGAGGAGCACCAGGTGATGAGGATCGCTCGGTGATCGCTCAAAGGCCGGGTCGAACCGGAGGTAGAAGGCCGCGGCGTCCGGTGACTCAGCGTGGATCAGGAGCGCGCGAACCCCGACCCGATTGGCCACCGAGGCCGTCTGGAGCAGTGCGTCGCGCAGCAGCGCGGTTCCAAGCCCCCGATGCTGATCGCCGAGATCGACCCCGAGCCTTGCCAGGATCACGACCGGGATCGGGTGACGGCCGGCTCCAACCGCGAGTCTACGTGGTGCGTCCTCGGGCTCCACGCCGCCCGCGCTCAGCGCGTAGAAGCCGGCGATGCGGGCCTCGTTTTCGCGACGGGCGACGTAGACCCGGGCCGTGTCGGCCTCCTGGGCGAGAAGGGCGTAGCGGCGGAGCCAGATCGTCTGTTCGGTGGATCCGCAGTCAAAAGTGCTTCGGTCGTGGTCCCGGGTCAGAAGTCCGATGGGGGCATATCGGCTCACTCCACGTCCTCGACGGACGGGCCGGCCAGGAGGGCGGCCAGACCCTCCATAGGTTGCTCGTCGCGATCGAGGAGATCGACGAACGCCGTCCAGCGTTCGGGGGGAAGGATGAACAGGGTTCGATCCGCGAGCGCCCGTTGCGCCGCCTCGGTGGCGTGCTCCAGCACGAACGCACTCGTGCTCATGCCGCTCGCCGACGCCGCCGCGTCGAGCAGTTCGCGTCGATCGGGCTCGAGCCGCAGCTCGAGGCGGTCGACTTTGCGTGATGTCGGTCGGGCGATGGCCACCGGCGTCTCCATGTACGGATAGTGTCCGTACGATGCGCTAAACCATGTCCTCTGTCAACCCTTGTATCCCTCGGATTCGAGCTGCCGTGCGACCAACCCATCGTACGCAATTGGGTCCATCAGTGGCCCGCCGCGGACGGCACCGTCTCGAGCAAGCGCGCCCGGATGAGGTCCGCTGCGTCTTCCATGTGGCTGACCTCGAGGAAGGCCCAGCGGCCCAGGCCGCCCCAGTGGTTGACCGCCGGGACCCAGAGATCGCGCGCGGCGGCGACCTTCGCCTGCTTGGCTTGTGTCGGCTGATATAGGCTGGCACACAGCGCAAGGGGTTGGCCGATGGATGATCGCGACCGCATGCCCGAGCGACCGGGCGTCTACTGGCAGCAGCCCGCACCGGAGATCGGACCAGATGCAGCCGGCTGGCGAGGCGTCGGTGCCATCGTCGGCCGAACCCTCGATACGTATGGCTCGTCGTTCGGGTTGTTCCTCCCCGTGGCAGCTCCGGTCGCGATTCTCGGCGCGCTGAGCGTCTTCGCTGCTACGAACGTGCCGGCGCTCCTCCTGATCGCAGTTCTCACCGCGGTCGTCGGGATCGTGACTGGCGGCGCGATGATGCTCGCGACCGATGATCTCTGGCGGGGCGTTCGGCCCAGCGTCGCCGACGTCCTCGACCGGGCTGCCGGTCGCGCTGTTGCCCTGATCCTGTCGACCTTTGCCGTCGCCCTCATGGTGGGTGGACTTGCCGCCATCGTCGCGATCGCCGGGGTCATCATGGGGGTGCCCGCGCTCGCCGGATCCGGATCGAATGCCGGGCTCGCGGTCGTCGTGCTCCTTGCCCTCGGCGCGGTCGTCATCGCCTCGGTCGTCCTCCTGCGCTGGGCCCTGAGCGGGCCGGCGATCGCCCTGGACGGGCTGGGACCACTCGCCGGGCTGACTCGCAGCCGGGCGCTGACTCGCGGCCACGTCTGGGGACTCGTCGGCCTCTCCCTCACGCTCGGACTGATCAGCCTTCTCGCCAGCAGCGGAGCGAGCCTCCTGTCGACCTATGCCCCTGAGCGGGCGCTTGCGGCCGCCGGGCTGGCGATCGCGACGCTGCTGACCAGCCCGCTCATCGCCATCGCTGTAGCGATCGCCTATCGAGATGTGGCCGGCCGTCCCGAGGGCGCCGGCGAGGGACTGCCGCGGAGGGCCGGCCGTGGGCTCTCGTTGATCGTCGTGATCGGCGCGGGCGTGATCGTTTTCGCCGCGGGAATCTGGAGCGTCGCCAGCGCGGGCGGACAGGTATTCCTTCCGGAGCGCGGGCAGGTCGTCGCGGGGACCACGACCAACGTGGCGGATCCCTGCCGGCCGGGCGGTGTCAAGACGACCTTCACGTCGGGCGAGGAGATCTGGATCGCGGCCATCTTCACCCGCCGCGTTTCGGCTGGGGAGGAGGTCGTCGTGGAGTACTACCGCGGTGACGAAAGCCTCGGCAGCGCACCGCTGACGGCGGGACCCGTCGGCCTCGAATGCTACTACGAGACCGACCCGATCCGCGGCGGAGAACCGGGGTCGTATCGGATCGTCGTGCGGCACGGAGCGGCAGCCATCGCGGAGGGCAGCTTCACCATTCGCTAGCGCCGCGCATCGCTCACCGCCCGGTTACCCAGGCAAGCCGGCGTGAAGTGCCGAGCCCTACCGTCGGCCCTTCGACGTGATACGCATGGTTTGCCTCCGCCTGGTTCTTAGGGCCTGTAGCCGAATCTGTTACGCACGATCGGCGAAGCATCACCGCGCAGATCCGCGCCCCGGGCTCTTCGGGACCGCTCAGCCGGCGCGCTTCTGTCAGAGGCGCGTTTTCGATGAATGAGCACGACCCAACATCACGTGGAGCAGGAATCCGCACGTCGGGCGTATGGGTCGTGCTCGTTCGTTCCGATCGCGCTCCTGGGGGTTTCGCGGCGGCTTTCGCGGCGGCTTTCGCGGCGGGTCGCGCGGCGGGTCGCGCGGCGGCTTTCGCGGCAGCCCATCTGAGCCTGATCGGGTCCCGTTGTCGCCTGTCGATCGGGGCATTTCAGCCACAGGCCCTTACTAGCCACGGTAAGACTGTCTAGCGTCCGCGTCAACCACCCCCAGGGCATCATGGGTGCCGATAAGCCCCAGCGAACTGGTGCGTCGTATCCTGCCGCTCGACATGCCACCATCTGCCCATTATTCTGACCATATGACGAAGACCGTGACGGCGACGGAGGCAAAGGCCCGCATCCTTGCGCTGCTCGACGAGGTCGAGGCAGGCGAGGAGGTCGAGATCACGCGCCATGGCCGGCTGGTGGCCCGGATTGTCCCGGTTCGCGGCGGTTCCGCCCTGCGCGGGCGGTTCTCCGGGCGCGTCCTGACCAACGTTGACAATGAGGAGGAGCTGTTCTCGCCGATGGCCGACGAGTGGGATCTCCCATGACGACGGTCCTCCTCGACAGCCACGCCCTCCACTGGTTGGCCGATGATCCGGGGCAACTGAGCCCGGCCGCAACGGCGGCGATCGACGAGGCAGACGAGCTCGCCGTCGCGGCGATCAGCTGGGTCGAACTGGCGTGGCTCGGCGCCCACGACCGCCTGATCCTGCCGATCCCGTTGCGGGCCTGGCTCCAGCAGCTGGCACGCGACGTCCGAACCGCTCCACTGACCACGGCGATCGCGGCTCGAGCGGCTGAGCTGCCCAGGTCGTTCCCGCGCGATCCGTCCGACCGGCTCATCTTCGCCACCGCCGTCGAACACGGCTGGCGGCTGGTCACAAAGGATCAGAGACTTCGCGAGTTCGACAGCACGGGCCGGGTCACGATCTGGTGAGGACGCGCCTCGGCGCCGCCAGGTGGTCAACGTGACGCTCCCAGGGCGAGCGCGACGAGGAACCTCGACCGGCGACGACGAGCGGATTATCGCGTTCGGGTAGGACTCGCACGTAGACTGTCCCGTATGACGCACGAACATCACGAGCCCGGGCATCACCACGAGCACGTCGACTACGGCGACGCCATCCGCGAGTTCCGCACTGACAAGGACGAGTATTTCCGCACCGGCGCCGGGAGTCCTCTGCCGCCGGCGGAGCGTGCCGGCTTCGGGGGCATCCACTACTTCCCGGTCGACGAGGCCTTCCGGCTTGGGGGGCTGACGCTCGAGCCGTACGCGGGCAGCGAGCCGACCAGCTTTGCGATCCCCACTTCGGACGAGAGGCTACGGCCGGCCGCGCGGGCCGGGACGTTCCGGTTCGAGGTCGGGGGCGTCCCCTGCGCCCTCACGGCATACACCTTCGAAGGCGGCGGAGCCGGGTCGGTGTTCGTGCCGTTCCTCGATAGCACCACCGGGAAGGAATCGTACGGTGCCGGCCGCTACCTCGACCTCGATCGGGAGGAGGACGGTACCTACGTCCTCGACTTCAACCTGGCCTATCACCCATCGTGTGTCTACGACGTCCGGTTCTCGTGCCCGCTGACCCCGGCCGAGAACCGCCTGGCGGTTCGGATCGAGGCTGGAGAACGCCTGGCCGAGGGCTAGGCCGTGGCTATGGCTGCGCCCCGGAACTACTAGATCGGGATTCGCTCGACCAACCGGATCTGGGAGACTGCTCAGATGACGACACGCATCTTCCTGGCCGGCGCGAGCGGCGCCATCGGCCGACCCCTGACGGCGATGCTGGTCGCCGCCGGATACGAGGTCACCGGAATGACACGCTCCCACGACGGTGCCGCCACGATCACGGCCGCCGGGGCTCGCGCTGCAATTGTCGACGTGTTCGACGTCGCCGATCTCAAGGACGCGATGGCAGCCAGCCGGCCCGATGTCGTGATCCATCAGGTGACGGACCTCTCGACCAGGCCGGGCGGATCACTGACCGACGAGCATCTCGAGCGGAATGCGCGCGTGCGCAAGGTCGGAACAAGGAATCTTGTCGAGGCGACCGTGGCGGTCGGGGCGCGACGCCTGGTTGCCCAGAGCATCGCCTGGCTCTATCTCCCGGGGCCCGAGCCCCATACCGAGGAGGAGACAATCGTGCCGACCGATCGCGCGGCGATGAATCGGACTCGCCAGGCGGTCATCGACCTCGAGCGCATGGTGACCGCCGACCCGCGGTTCGAGGGTGTCGTGCTCAGGTACGGGCGCTTGTACGGCCCCGGAACGTGGAGGGATGCGCCGGATGTGCCGCCGACCGTGCACGTCCACGATGCCGCGCGGGCGGCGGTCCTTGCCGTTGATCACGGCGAACCCGGGATCTACAACATCGCCAATGACGGTGCCCCGATCTCGAACGCCAAAGCCCGTCGATTGCTGGATTGGGTGCCCACGTGACGCGTGGTCCAGACATCTCCAGGCGTTAGTGCTCCGGGGGCGGTCATAAGCCACGATCACCGGGGGTCGGCCCAGGAACCGGGATGCTGCCTGGCCCGCCCGGCCCACTGCAATCAAGCGCCGAGGACGGTTAGAACTCCGGTTCCAGGTTCTCGAAGAACGTGAGCTGGAGGCCGGCCGGTCCGTTCAGGCGCGAATTCAGGGAGCGCCACGGCGTCTCCGTGGGTTCCTTGATCAGCTCTGCCCCAGCCGCCAGCGCGCGATCCGTGGTGGCCTCGAGCACGCCACCGTCCACGGGTTCCTCCTCACGCCCCTCACCTGTTTCAGCCGACGCTAGCAGGCCGCGGGGCCGGTGCCAAGGCGTCTCTGGACGGCAAGACGACGAACCGACCGCAGACCACGCCGAGGGCTGCGTCCGGCAAGTCCGGCAAGCTCGGCGCAGCCCCTCGCGATCAAACGCGACGACTGGAGTACCCTCGATCGCCGGAGGACCGAATGAACGACGAGAAACCCAGTCCGAAGCCCGATCGCGTCAGGATGGAGAACGTGAACCATCCTGGAAAGAGCACCCCGGTGGACGCGGGCATGTACAAGGCCGTACGTGAGGCGCTGCTCGCGGTTCTACCGGCGTCGGCGCCTGGAATGACCGAATTGCAGATGCGTGACGCCGTCGTCCCGAAGCTGCCACAGGATCTGTTCCGGGGTGGCGCCAGGGCGGGCTGGTGGTACAAGGCCGTTCAGCTCGATCTCGAGGCCAAGGGCGAGGTCAAACGAGAGCTATCGCGCCCGCTGCGCTGGCATCGGCCCGCAGAGGTGTTGCGGCCCTCTGATGTTCGCACGTCACGCGACGGCGGCAATCGCCCGCCGCGTCACGGTGGAGATCAGTCCCCGTAGGACTGCTCGGCGCCGGAGGGCGCGACCAGCCCGTAGTGCCAGATCCGTGGTCGCTCGTCGGTCACCCGAAGCTCCAGAAGGGACCGCTCAATCCGAGCCCGTCCAGGGTTGCCTGGTTCCGCTCGCGCGTACGAGGCCGCCAGTCCGGATCGAGGCGATCGCCCCACCAGGCGTCCGCCAGCTCCGCGAGCTTCAGGACCGGGATTGTGGCGCCGCCGGGGCGACCGGCGAGCCAGGCGGTGACGTGTGCTTCCGACCGGAAGAGCAGCATCGTGCTTCAGGTGAAGCCGATGTCGTTCCACCACGAACTCGCGGGTACAAGGACGTGAAAGACGAGGTTCGTATCATCCGGTTGCCCGTCCCGGACAGCGATCTCGAGCGGGGCCCGGCAGTCGGAGCACTCGGTGTGGATGGTGCTGTCGACGTGGAGCGCTGCCCCGATCCCGAACGCATCCCAGGCGCAGTTGGCAAACCAGGAACGCCCGGCTGCCTCCACGCGGAACGGCGTTGGCCGGGCCGCGAACGGGTTGGCCATCCGAATCTCGCCTGCGGCGTCGAGGACGAGCGCGTGCGCGTCGTGAAGCCGCCACCAGCCGTCACGCACAGCGGGTTCGGCCAGACCGACCGTGGCGGCCACCTCCCCTGCCGTCGGTGCCCGGCCGAGCGCCACGAACTGCTGGTAGGTTGCGTTGCGGAGGTCGATATCGGCGGCATCCATTGGCTGGCGATGATAGCCGGCGGCCTGCCTCCCGGCCGACCCGCGCCGCGATGGTTGAAATCGGCTAGTGAGGTCAATGAAGCGTTCGATCGGCTCGAGGGACGAACGACATCGCGCTACGATTGGGCATGATGCGAACGCTCGACACATCCCGCGCGGCCCTGGAGCGTCAACGCGAGGCTTTTCGAGCAATGACGCCTGCACAGCGACTGGCCATGGCCGCTGCGATGAGCGACGAGGTCAGGGCGCTCGCCGAGGCGGGCATCCGGCATCGTCATCCGGACTTCTCCGATAGAGAGATTCGAGCGGCGCTGGTGGAGCTCCTGCTTGGCCGAGCAACCTTCGTCCGAGCGCGCACGCAGCGCCTCCCAGCGGCCAGGTGAGTCTCGCAGCCCTCATCGCTGCCACGACTGCCCAACTGGAGCGTGTCGGCGTCCCGTACATGATCACCGGGTCCGTCGCGAGTTCCTATCACGGGGAGCCGCGAGCCACGCGCGACCTCGACATCGTCATCGACCCGGATCCCGGTGGGATTGTTCGGCTGGTCGCCGAGCTCGAGGCGGCCGGACTCTACGTTGACATCGATGCGGCTCTGGCTGCCCTCAAATCACGGACCCAGTTCAGTGCCATCGATTCGACGACCGGCTGGAAGATCGACTTCCTGATCTGCAAGGACCGACCCTTCTCCCGAGAGGAGCTCGCCCGGCGGGCCCGGGCCGACCTTCTCGGCACGCCGGCATGGATCGCCACCCGCGAAGACACGATCATCGCCAAGCTCGAATGGGCTGTGGCCAGCGGTTCCGATCGGCAGCTTCACGACGTCGCGGCGATGCTCGATGTCGGCCGGGACTCTCTCGACCTCGCGTACATCGACCACTGGGTCGCCGACCTCGCGCTGAGTGCGGCATGGAGGCGAGCCAGGGCCTTTCAATCGACCGACTGACCGCACCGAGCAGCACTGGCACATCGCCCGGAACAAGCCGAGACTAGTCCAGAGCGCCCATGACCCTCCTTACGCCGGCAACCGCGACCACCGTCCCTACGGTCCTGGCCTATCCCCTGCCCGACGGGAGCGTCCGCTGCGGCGTGTGCGCCCACCGGTGCCTGGTCCGGCCGGGCCGGCGCGGGATCTGCGGCGTCCGCGAGAACGTCGAGGGCGTGCTCGTCTGCCACGCTTACGGCGCCGTCGCCGCCGTCGGCCTGGATCCGATCGAGAAGAAGCCGCTCTTCCACGTCGACCCCGGGACGCTCAGCTACTCGATCGCGACGGCGGGCTGCCCGTTCCACTGCCTGTTCTGCCAGAACTGGGAGATCGCCCAGGCCCCGCACCTGGGGCTCAACCTTCCGGTCCGGCCGCTCGCGCCCGAGGAGGTCGTCGCCGAGGCGCGCCGGTCCGGCGCCGGGTCCGTCGCGTACACGTATGTCGAGCCGACCGTCTTCCTCGAGTACGCGCTCGACACCGCGCGCCTGGCTCGCGAGGCCGGGCTGCGTAACCTGTTCATCACCGACGGCTACGCGACGCCCGAGGCCGTCGAGCTCCTGGGCCGGGTCCTCGACGCCGCGAACGTCGACCTCAAGTCGTTCGACGACGCCTTCTACCGACGGATCTGCGGAGCGCGCCTGGCCCACGTCCTCGAGGCGATCGTCGCACTGCGCAACGCAGGCATCTGGCTCGAGCTCACGACGCTCGTCATCCCCGGCCGGAACGACTCGGACGGCGAGTTGCGGGCACTGACCGGCTGGATCGTGGAGACGCTGGGCCCCATGACGCCGTGGCACGTGAGCCGCTTCTTTCCGGCCCACCGGATGATGGACGTGCCGCCGACTCCGGTCGCCACCCTGCTCCGGGCCGCCGACATCGGTCGGGCGGCCGGGCTTCGATACGTGTACGTCGGGAATGCGCCCCAGCTCGGACACGAGGACACGCGGTGTGCCGGATGCGGTCGCCTCATCATCGAGCGGAGCGGCTACCGGACGCGATCCCATCTGACGGACGAGGGCGCCTGTCACGGCTGCGGCCGGCTGCTCGAGGGAGTCGGGTTGGCGCGCCCGATATCGCCCGGGAGCACGGCTGCGCGGGTCGGCCGGGACATGTGCGGATGACGGGCCGCCCGCGGGACGTTTCGATGGCGGTCACGCCGCGCGGATCGGCGATCCGTGAGCCGTCGGTCGCGGGGGCCTTCTACCCGGCCTCGCGAGAGCGGCTGGCCTCGATGGTTCGAGAACTGCTCGCTGCGTCCAGCGAGTTCCCCGGTGATGGCGGGCAGGTGCCGCATGCACTACCGGCCGGGCTCCTCGTCCCGCATGCGGGGCTTGTCTACTCTGGCGGCATCGCCGCGGCCGGCTGGTCCCGGCTCGCCGACGCGGAAGGGTCGCGCTCGCGCCTGGGCTCGCCCCCGACGATCGTGGTCCTGGGAACCAACCACGGCGCTCCGTGGCTCCAGGGCGTGGCAGCGTGGGAGGCCGGCGTGTGGCGGACGCCACTCGGCGACGTTCAGGTGGACGAGGAGCTTGCAGACGCCATTCTTGGCCTCGGGCCACCATTCGTCGTGGACCGCGACGCGCACAACGGCGAGCACTCGATCGAGGTCCAGCTGCCGCTCCTCCAGGTGGCGACGCCCCACGCGCGGATCGTCCCGCTCACGGTCTCCGCCGGAACCGGGCCTGCGGCGGTCGACGCCGGCCGCCGACTCGGCGAGCTCCTCACGCTCCGGCGGGCAGCTGGTGGGACCATCGTCCTCGCTATCAGCTCGGACATGGCGCACTACCCGCCGGCCGGGGACTGCGAGAAGGTGACCGAGGCGTTGCTGCCCCCGATCCTGGGCGTCCACCCAGCCGAGCTGGCCGCCCGCGAGATTGCGATCCGCGACGCGCGCATCCCCGGCCTCGTGTGCGGGATGTGCGGGATTCAGCCGGCCGTCCTCGGGCTGGCAGCGCTCCGTGCACTGGGCGCGATCTCGGCGACCCGCCTCGGGGTGGCGACCTCGGCCGGGGCCGGCGGCCCACCCGAGCGAACCGTCGGCTACCTGGCGGTGCGGTTCGACACCTGAGATGGGAACTTGCCGCAGAACGGATCGCGCGACGGGGGTGATCCCCTAGATCTGCGGTCGCTGCCAGCCGCCTGACGCGGCCTCGACCACCTGGGCTCCGGCCAGCGCGAGATCCTCCCGCCAGGGTGGCGCGACCACCTGGACACCGATCGGGAGGCCCTCGGGGGACGTTCCGCCGCGCACCACGACCGCCGGCCAGCCCGTGAGGTTGTGGACGTCGCTGTAGGTATCGCCGAACCACGGTTCTATGCTCTCGCCGTGACGGATCGCCGGCTGCGGCATGGCCGGGCAGACGATGAGATCGACATCCTCCATCCAGACCAGCAGCCGGGCGCGGATGGCGTCGGCGCGCTCGATCAGCGCGGAGAGTTCGTCGGCAGGGAGAGGCGGCCGGCGAGTGACCCAGTCACGGGTGTCGTATGACCCCATGCCGGGCGTGCCGGCGGCGGTGATGAGCCGCTGGAGCCAGGCGAACCCATCGGCCCGGATGAGCCCGTCCCAGCATTCCCAGGCTTCGTCGAGGCCGGGCGGGACACGCTCCTCGATTCGGGCCCCCCGTGCGCCGAGCGCCCCGGCGGCAGCCGCCACCGCGGCAATGGTCTCCGGGGTCGGCGTCCGGATCCCGTTGTCGCCGAAGGTGACCACCCGAAGGCCGCCTGACGGGACCGCGTCCGGATCCCCGAGCGCCGCCGGCACGACGTGCGGATCCTCCCCGTCCGGGCCGGCCAGGATCGGCAGCAGGAGGGCCAGGTCCGCGACCCTCCGCGCCATCGGGCCGAGTTGCGTGAACGACTCGAACAGCCCCTCGTACGACGGCCAGTGGCCGGTCCGCGGCACGCGCCCGCTCGTCGGCTTGAGGCCCGCGATCCCGCACACGTGAGCGGGCTGGCGGATGCTGTCGCCGGTGTCGCTGCCGATGTCGAACGGGGAGCCGCCGGCTGCCACGATCGCTGCCGGTCCCCCACTGCTGCCGCCCGGCGTACGGGAGAGGTCATACGGGTTCGATGTCCTGCCGTACACGTCGTTGTCGGTCTCGTCCGACCAGGTGAACTCGGGTGTGTTCGTCTTGCCGAGCAGGATCGCGCCGGCGGCCTTCACACGGGCGACGACGGTGGCGTCACGGTCCGGAACACGGTCGCGCCAGCCAACCGTCCCGGCGGTGGTCACGACCCCGGCCGTGTCGAGCGAGTCCTTGGCGGTGAACGGGACGCCGTGCAGCGGGCCTCGCACGATTCCGTTGGTCATGTCCGCGTCCGCTCGTCGGGCGAGCTCGCGTGCGTTGTCCGCGAGGCGGACCACGGCATTGAGCCTCGGGTTGACCAGCTCGATCCGGGCCAGGCACGCATCCACGATCTCGAGGGACGACACCTGCCGGGTCCGGATCGCGTCGGCGATCCAGGTCACCGAGGCGAAACAGCGCTCGTCGGTCATGGTTCAGCGTAGCGTCGCGAGGACGAGGCCGGCCAGGAACTGGATGGCCTCCGCCGTGAAGCCGCTGAAGCTCGCGCCTGACGCAGTCATCGTCGCCTCCTGCCATCCGTCGCGCCCATCGGAAAGCCGATTCGCCAGTGTCGTCAGTCTAGGCGCGCCGATGATCCAGAATGCAGGCATGCATGCCGCCCCGCAGGATGCTGCGCCCCTCGCGGCGTAGCCACAGATCGGAACCATGGCCGACGAGGTCGATCCCCGCGAGGCCGAGCGCATCCGTCGTCGAGACCACGATCTGGACGCTGAGGGCCGCGCGCTCATGAACCCGGGCATGGGCAAGGTTTTCAAGCAGATCCAGGATGCCCAGGCAAAGGCGGGAAAGGATCCGCCTGTCAAGCGCCGTCGACATAAGGGCTGAGTCGGTCCTGGCGACGCCAGCGACTCTTCTTGCGCTCGGACTCGGTCAGGGGCGGGCGTCGACGCTGGTCCACCGGCGATCCGTGACCAGGTGCAGGACCGTCGGACGGTCCGCGATCAGCGCCCGCTGGAGAGCCGGACCGAACCCTGAATCGCGTTCGATGCGCACTCCGTGAGCACCGAAGCCGCGCGCGACGGCCGCCCAATCCACCGGGCCCAGGTCCGTGGCGGCGACGGATCCCTCGGGACGGCGATCCTGGTGGGCCCGGATCATCCCGTACTGCTCGTTATCGAAGACGAGCACGATGGTCCGCAGCCCGTTGCGCACGGCCGTCTCAAGTTCGGCGATGGTCATACCCAGGCCTCCGTCACCGACCATCGCCACGACCGGGCGGTCTCGATGGACCAGGCCCGCCGCGATTGCCGCCGGCAGCCCATAACCCATCGCGCCTGACGTGGAGCCAAGGAACGTGCCGGGGCGCCGGAAGCGGAAGCCGCGTGCCGCCCAGCCGGCAAAGTTGCCCGCGTCGGTGGTCAGGATTGCATCCTCGGGCAGCGCGTCCCGCAGTGCCGTGATGATCCGACCCGGATGGATCCCGGGGCCGTCCCACGGATGGGCATCGATCACCGTTGCCGCCTCCCACGCGGCACGATCGGCGGCGTTCTGCGCCACTCGCGCATCCGTCGAGGTGGCGTCCAGCACACCGCGGGCCTCCAGCCGCGTCAGCGCGGCGCGCAGGAACTGTTTCGCGTCCGCCTCAACCGTCAGGTCCGGCGCTCGCAGCGCTGGGCTCGGCCGGCCGGGGGCAATGTCGACGTGCGCCCAGCGCGTCCCCGGAGCCGGGATGGACCAGCCGAACGAGGCGATCTCGCCGAGACGGCACCCAATCACCAGCATCGCGTCGGCGCGCTCAAGCCGTTCGCGGACGACGGCCGGAGAGCCATACCCGGTCATGCCCAGGTACAGCGGGTGGTCATTGGAGATGAGGTCGCCGCGCCGCCACCCGGCGATCACGGGGACCCGGAGGAGTTCCGCCAGTCGGACCAGATCGTTCGAGGTCCGGGCGCGCAGCACGCCACCCCCGGCCAGGATGACCGGACGCTCGGCACCTGCCAGGAGATGGAGCACGCCGCCGATCTCGGCGTCACTCGGGCGGCTTGGTGCAACGCGCACCGGCTCCGGGGCGAGGCCCGCCGGTACCTCGAGGTCCAGCAGCTCCTCGGCGATGGACAGGAGGACCGGGCCGGGGCGACCCATGGTGGCCTCGGTCACGGCCATGCCGACCGCGGCCACCGCCTCTGCGACATCCCGCGGCTCAGCGGCCCACTTGGCAAGCCCGCCGATCGTCTCGACGAGATCGACTTCCTGGAAGCCCTCGCGACCCCGGGCCGCCCGCTCCACCTGGCCGACGAGCGCGAACATCGGGCTCGAGTCGGCGAACGCGGTATGGATGCCGATCGAGAGGTTGGACGCCCCGACGGCACGAGTCGCGAGGCAGGCTGCCGGCCGGCCGGTCAGCTGTGCGTGCGCCTCCGCCATGAATGCGGCCGCGCCCTCGTGGCGCGTGGCCACGACGTGGATCCCCGCGGCCTCCAGCCCGTCGATCAGGCCGAGGAAGCTCTCGCCGGGAACCGTGAAGGCCCACCGGACGCCGGCCCTCCGGAGCGCATCCGCCACCATCCGGCCCACGGTGACGGGACCGGGGGCGGGTTCGGCGACAGGTTCGTCAGCGGCCTCGTCGGTGGGCTCGTCGGTGGGCTCGTCCGCCGCAGGCTCGTCCGCCGCAGGCTCGGCTGCGATCTCGTCGGCCGCGATCTCGTCGGCCGCGATCTCGTCGGCCGCGATCTCGTCGGCCCCCATGGCCGTCTCGACCAAGGTATCTGGCTCCTCCGCAAGCGGTTCGCCAGGCTCGACAACCTCGTCCACGTCAAACACCGGGAGCCGGCAGGGCCGTGATGAGCATGCTGAAGATCAACATGATCGCCACAAGGCCCACGAGCAGGCGACTGAGTCGCGCACCGGCCATCGTCTCGTCTACCGGTAGTTCTGGAACTGGAGCGGGACGGCCTCGTCAAGGTCGCGGAACCGGGCGATGACGCGCTGGAGATCGTCCTTGTTCTTCCCCGAGACGCGCAGCGCGTCGCCCTGGATCTGCGACTTCACCTTCGGGAATTCATCGCGGATGAGCTTCGCCAGCTTCTTCGCGAGCTCATCGCTGAGGCCTCGACGCAGCCCGATCTTCTGGCGGACCTTGTTCCCGCCGGACGGCTCGACCTTCCCCCAGTCGAAGATCTTCAGCGACAGGTTTCGGCGGATCGCCTTGGACTCGATGAGGTCCTTGACCGCCGACGCGCGGAAGTCAGTGTCCGTGAGCAGGGTGATCTCTGTCGCGGTCTGCTCGAGCTCCACGGTCGCGCCCTTGAAGTCATAGCGCTGCCCGACCTCGCGCCGGACCTGGTCCAGCGCGTTGCGCAGTTCCATGACATCGAACTCGCTGACGACGTCGAAGGAGACATCTCCGGCCATCGATCCTCGGTTGCCTCCCCTACTCCGCCGGCGACTCCCGCCGGTTGTACCAGAAGCGCGCCTTGCGAATCCGGCCGTCGTCGGCGATCTCGAGCGCGACGAACCCGGCGAGGCGGATGCGCGCACGCGAGTGCCGATCCACGTGGCTCGCATGCCAGACTGCCAGGATCGTCGGCGGGACGACCCAGTGACGCTCGAAGGTGAACTCTACCTGTTCCTCGGATTCCGAGGCCTCGAGGAGATTCCGTCGGAGTTCGTTGCGGCCGACGAACGGCGGCTCGAATGGATCACCGTGCGACTCCGCATCGGGCGTGAACAGGTCCACCCATGCCTCGCCGTCCCAGGCGGACCGGATCTGCACGAAGCGATCGAGCAGCTCGCCGGCGGCCGCGTAGTCGAGTTGTGTCATGGGCCGCCACCCGCGAGGCGCTCCAGGAGCAGTTCCCCGATCCGATAGCTGCGACCCCCGCCCATGACGAGGACCGCGTCACCCGCCCGGACCTCGTCGGCCAACCATTCCACCGTCGCCTCGACACGGCCGGTGGCTGCGATCGGAATGTCAGGACGCAGCCGCGCGACGGCAGTCACGAGCGCCTGGGGGGACGTGATCGAGGTGTCGGGATCTCGACCCGCCCAGATATCCGCGACCGCGACCGCATCCGCGGTGGCGAGCGCAGCCGCGAACTCGCCAAGGAATGCAGCGGTCCTGTGGTACGTCAGCGGTTCGTAGACCGCCCAGACGCGACGACCGGGTTCGCGCTGGCGGATCGCCGCGATGGTCTCGCGGATTGCCGTCGGATGGTGGCCGTAGTCGTCGTACACGACAACCCCGCGGGACTCGCCCTTGCGCTCGAGGCGCCGCCCGATCCCGGCGAACGAGGCGAGCCCGGCCGCGAGCGCCGCCGGCTCGAGGCCAAGGGCTACGCAGGCCCCCGCGACACCGAGGGCGTTCGCCGCGTTGTGGCGGCCGGCCATGGGCAGGTCCACCGTGACCCGACCGGTGAGGGCATCGAGTCCATAGAGGTCCAGGCTCGTCCCCTCTCGCCGCGCTGCGGAGATCCGGCCCAGGATGACCGTGACCGTGTCTGCCGCAGTGCGGAACCGATCCGTGATCCCGCGGGCGAAACCACCGATCCGCTGCGGCGCAGCGTCGACGAGCGCAACGGCCACGAGGCGTCCGGGCCAGGCGTCGAGGCGCTCGACGATCTCGGCCACACCGGGGTCGCCGACATTGGCGACAAGCACCGGCAGATCCGCACCCGAGGCACCCTCCGCCGCGCTCCGGATCCAGTCCTCGAACGCCGCCAGTACCGCGGCCCGATCGGCGAAGACATCGGGATGGTCCCACTCCGCGCTCGTAAGGACGATCACCTGCGGGCGGTACGCGTCGAAGTTCCCGGCGTATTCATCCGCCTCCACGACGAACAGGCTGCCCCTGCCGACCCGCGCGGTCGCCGGACCCTCACCCGTGACGGTCGGCGGCAGCAGCGCACCGACGAACGCCGAGGGATCCAGGCCGGCCGACGCGAGTACGTGGACCAACCAGCCGCTGGTCGTGCTCTTGCCGTGGGTGCCCGCGACCGCCACCAGCCGCCGGCCGGCGGCCGCGTCGGCGACGAGCTGTTGCCACGGTTCCACGGGGATTCCCGCAGCCGAGGCGGCCCGCAGTTCCGGGTGGTCCGGCGCGATCGCCGTCAACGCCTTGGTGACGGCCAGGCGCGTTGGAGGAGGCTCTGCTCGAACGTGGTCCGCGTCGTGGTGCCAGGCGATAGGAATGCCCGCCGCGTGAAGTGGCGGAGTGTAGGGTGACTCGCCGCCCGGATCGCAGCCGCTCACGGACGCGCCGGCAGCATGGGCGAGGAGCGCCGCAGCCGACGCGCCGGCGCCCGCGACCCCCACGATGTGGATGCGCTCGTCGGGTTGGATCGGTCGGGCTGGGCGGGGTCCCGCGAGACCCGCACCGATCTCCCGAGCCGTCCGCGTCACCCGGCTGCCTCCACGGACAACGTCTCGGCTCGCTCGATGAGCCAGCGGAGGACCGCGCGAACGCTCTCGTGTCGATTCGCCGCGCGATCGCCGGTCCACGCGTGGCGGCGGACGTCGGCCATGCCCGCATCGGCGAGGCCGACATAGGTGAGGCCGACCGGCTTCTCCGCCGAACCGCCATCCGGGCCGGCGATGCCCGTCACCGATGCGGCAAGAGAGACGCCGAACCGTTCTCGCGCGCCGACGGCCATCGCCCGTGCAACCTGCGCACTCACGGCGCCGTGCGCGGCGAACATGGCCTCCGGCACGCCGAGCAGACCGCTCTTGACGTCGTCGGAATACGACACCACGCCGCCCCGGAAGTAGCCCGACGCCCCCGGGATCTCGGTGAGGACGGCGGCCACGAGGCCGCCCGTGCAGGACTCCGCCACGGCCACCGTCAGGCGACGTCCCAGGCACAGGCCCTGGAGGCGTTCGGCCAGCGCCAGGAGCTCGGCGTCAGCCATCGTGGGTCAGCGGCGCTGTGTGAGCGTGGGGGGTTCGGGCGGCTGGAACAGCCAGGTCTCCGGCGTGCCTGGCCTGCCCAGTGCCCCAAGCGAAACGCCGTTCAAGGTGAACTGGGTGAACCCCGAGGAGCCGCTCCGGACCTCCACGGATGTCTTCCCAGTGAACGTGAGGGTGCGGCCATTCGAGAACACCTTGCCACTTGTCGGGATCGACGCATCCAGTGCGTCGTCCACCCAGACCTTCAGCCAGGCATCCCCACCGGAGATCGTGACGACGAGGGTGACGCCCACGTAGGCAACCGTCACCGTCCGCGTCAGGGATGCGGTCTTGCCCTCTGGCGAGGTCGCGGTGACCGTGATGGACCAGCGGCCCTCGGTGAGCTCCAGCGGCGTCGTGAACGACCCGTCGTCGGCGACGGTCACGCTCAGCTTGTCAGGATCCGAGGTCGGCGCCGGGCTCGCACCGGGCTCCGGGCTGGGCGTGGGTTCGGGAGGCGGTGACGCGGCCGGCGGCGGCGTGGAGCCGTCCGCTGATCCGAGGTACGTCGCGGACACGACGACACTCTGGGCATTCGAAGTGATGCCCTCGACCGGTATGGCGCCGTTCTCGTACGTTGTCCCGTCCTGCGGCTGACTGACCGTCAAGGTCGGCGCCTGGATCACGAGGTACGGGACCTTGATGATGACCTTCTGTGGAGTCTCGGTTGGCTTGCCCGTCTCCGGATCGACGGCGTCAATGTCGAATTGGTTGGTCCCGCGGCGAAGGTCCACGTCCACGCTCCATGTGCCATCGCTGCGGGCGGTCACCCGATGGGGCTGCGTCTGGCCGGGAACGGAAACCGTGACGGTCGCTCCAGGCGAGGACGTCCCCTCCAGGCGGAACGAGATTGCGGACTCCTCGACATCCACGACCGCCGTCGCGGGGTTCGTGACGGCGAGCAACGGCGGCTTGGCAAAGCGAAGGAGCTGGAAGGCCAGGTAGACCCCGAACAGCACGACCGCGAAGGTCATGAGGCCCGCGACCACGATCGAGGGCGAGAACTGGAGCGGTCGAGGCGACTCCACGATGGTCCGCGGCGCGATGATCACGGCCTCTGTGGGGGTCTGGTCGCCGCGCTCTCGGCGCCACTGGCGGAGGACCTCCTCCGGGTCCAGGCCCAGGTAGACGGCGTAGTTCCGGAGAAAGCCCTTCGTGTACACGGCGCCGGGAAGCTCGCGATAGTCGCCGCGCTCGAGGGCTGCCAGGTACCGGGAACGGATCTTGGTATCCCGCTCGGCGCGAAAGAGATCCACGCCCTTGCGCTCGCGCGCGCCGACGAGCCGGTCCGGCAGGGACGGCGTCACGTCACGCTCGGACCCTTCGCGAGCCGGTCCACGGCCCGTGGTCCGCGCCTCGTCGCGCGTGCGCCGGGCGTCGTCGCCCATCGACATGTCCTCAGTCGTCCCCCACACGGTCGTCGCCCGGGTCAGCGCCGACATCTTCCCGCTGGAGGACCGTACGGGCGTTCGACCCGTCGAAGGCGCCGATGTAGCCGCGCTCCTGGAGCTGGTCGATGATCCGCGCCGCACGTGCGTAGCCGATCTTCAATCGCCGCTGCAGGAGTGACGCCGAGGCTCGATCGTACTCCCGGACAACGTTGACGGCATCGGGCAGGAGGCGGTCTGCATCCTGGTCGGAGATGGCCTCGGCCGTCCCGGTGGACTCGTCGTCGCTCTCGACGATGGCCATGTCGTAATGCGGATCGTCGATCTGGTCGAGCCAGTGCTGGGTGATCCGGCCGATCTCCACATCGGACACGAATACTCCCTGGAGACGCATCGGGCGCGGCAGATCCGAGGGCTGGTAGAGCATGTCCCCACGACCGATGAGGTCCTCTGCGCCGGGCGAGTCGAGAATCGTCCGGGAATCGATCTGGGACGCCATGGCAAACGCGATCCGGCTCGGGAAGTTCGCCTTGATCAGCCCGGTCACGACGTTGACCGAGGGCCGCTGGGTGGCAAGGACCATGTGGATTCCCGTTGCCCGGGCCTTCTGGGCCAGTCGGACAACCGGGTCCTCGACGTTCCTCCCCTCGCGCATCATGAGGTCGGCAAGCTCGTCAACGACGATGACGATGTAGGGCAGGCGGTCGGCGGGATCCGCGCGCGTCTCGTTGTAGCCGCGGATGTTTCGGGCCGTCGCGCCGGCGAAGCGCCGGTAGCGGCCCTCCATCTCGTTGACCGCCCATTTGAGCGCGGCCTTCGCACGCTCCGGCTCGGTGATCACGGGGACGAGCAGGTGCGGCAGGCCGTTATAGGAAGCGAGCTCGACCCGCTTCAGGTCCATCAGGATCATCCGGACATCGTCCGGCGTCGAGTTGCACAGCAGGCTCGTGATGAGCGCATTGACCATGACGCTCTTGCCGGAACCGGTGGCGCCCGCGATGAGCAGGTGGGGCATCTTGGCGAGGTCTACCGCCTGGGCACGCCCGGCAACGTCACGTCCGAGAGCGAACGTTAGGCGCGAGGTGCCGGTGCCGGCGAGATCGACTGACTCGAGGATCCCGCGCAGGGTGACGATGTTGAAGTCCTGGTTCGGGACCTCGATGCCGACAGCGCTCTTGCCGGGGATCGGTGCCTCGATGCGCAGCGAGCGCGCGGCCAGGGCCATCGCGAGGTCGTCGGCAAGGCTCTCGATCCGGCTGACCTTCACGTGGGCCGCCGGCTGGACCTCGTACTGCGTGACCACGGGTCCGGCGTTGCGACCGACGATCTTCGCCTCGATGTCGAAGCTCCCGAGCTTCCGGACGATGATGTCCTCGTTCCGGCGGTGGTGAACCTCCTCGCCGCCCGGAGCGATGGGTTCCACGGTCGCGTCCAGGAGATCCAGCGGCGGCAGCACGTACTCCTTGCGTTCCCGGGTCTGCGGGGAGTCGGAGGCATCGGTGATGTCATCTGGGTCGCGTGGGGGCCGGGCAGCCGCCGGGGTCAGCGCCGCCCCGGTGAGCACGGCACTGCCTCCCGGCGCGATGCCGTCGCGTGCGGGGGCGAAGGTGGCCGACGTCGGAACCTGCGACGGGACGCCCGACGGGATGTGATCGGGCTGGTCGGCGCCCCAGATCCCGGTCTGGCCGACGGACGTTGCGCCCGAAACGGAGATCCGCCCCGCGCGTCCCGTGGACCGCCCGGCTGCCCGCTCCGGCACGGATGCCGAACCGGCCTCGTGAGTTCGGCCTTCCGCCTCACCGCTCAGCCGGGAGTCCCGACGGATGGATGCCGCGGCGGTGGTGCCCAGCCAGCGTGCCAGGCTGGTGCCGGGCCGCATGATCGATCGAAGTGGCAGGTTCAAGGCCAGGAGCAGGCCGACGACGGCGAGGCTGGCAAGGAGCACGAACGCCCCCGGCCGAGTCACGAGCGGCGTGAGAATGCCGGCCAGCGCCCGTCCGATCCGGCCGCCGCCCCGCTCCGTCCCGAAGAGATCCAGGTTCAGGATCTCGAACGCCCCCAGGAAGCCGGCGAAGGCAAGCGCGAGACCGCCGAGGGTGAGGCCCCAGCCCGAACCCGGCCGCTTCCCCGGGCCCCACTCCACGTACCAGCCCGCCCCAAGGAGCAGGAAGGGCAGCAGCCACCGACCCGTCTCGAAATAGGGCGCGATCGAATCGCGCCACCAGTCGGTCAGACGACCCTGACCGGGCAGGATCAGCGCGATGAGCGTCACCGCCCCGAGGACGAGGAGGACGATCCCGATGATCGATCGGGCGACCTCCGGATCCATGTTCGGGAGGTTGATCCGGGGCAGACTGAGGCCCGACCGGCGACGAGAGCGGCGAGGTGCGGACCGACGACGGCTCGCCACGCTCAGATCTCCACCACCACCGGGAAGACCATCGGACGACGCTTCGTCTGCTCATACAGGTAACGCGACACGCCGTCCTTGATCTGGGTCTTGAGCAGCGCGATCTCGCTGATGTGGTCGCCGGGGGTGTCGACCGACGCGATCACGCGCTCCACCGCGGCCTCGACGACGCGGTCGTGCTCGGCGCCGTGGACGAAGCCGCGGGTGATGATCTCCGGCCGGCCGATGACGTTGCCCGTCTGCTTGTCCACCGTGACGACGATCATGAACATTCCATCGTTGGCGAGCGCTCGCCGGTCGCGCAGCACGACGTCGCCGACCTCGCCGACCGAGAGCCCATCGACGTAGACGTATCCGGCCGGCACCGGCGCCGCGCGCCGAGCACTGCCGTCGGCCAGGATCTCGATCGGTTGACCGTTCTCGATGATGAACACGTTATCGGGCGAGACACCGGTCTCGATCGCCAACCGCCCATGCTGGACCTGCATCCGGAACTCGCCATGGATCGGAATGAAATGCTTCGGCTTGGTCAGCCCGAGCATGAGTTTCAGCTCTTCCTGGCTCGCATGCCCGGACACGTGGGCGCGCTTGATCGTGTGATAGAAGACGTTGGCGCCGGCCTTGAACAGGTTGTCGATCGTCCTGCTCACGTACTCCTCGTTGCCGGGGATCGGGCTCGCGCTGACGATGACCGTGTCGCCCGCCCGGATCTCGACGAATCGATGGTCCCGGTTCGCCATCCGGGCGAGGCCGGCCATCGGCTCGCCCTGGGCGCCGGTCGTGCAGATGACGAGCTTGTTGTCGGGCACCTCGTTGAGGCGGTCCTTGGGCACGATCCGGCCCGGTTCGTGGGTCAGGTACCCGAGGTCCGTGGCGATCCGGAAGTTCTGCTCCATGGACCGCCCGATGACGCTGACCTTGCGGTCGAATGTCGCGGCCGCGTCGAGGACCTGCTGAACTCGGGCGATGTTGCTGGCGAATGTGGCCACGATGACCCGGCCGTCGAGCGGCTCCATGATCTCGCGGAACGCCTCGCCGACCGTGCGTTCCGACGGCGTGTAGCCCGGGTTCTCGGCCCGGGTGGAGTCGGAAAGGAGGCAGATGACGCCCTCCTCGCCGAGCTTGGCGAGGATGTGAAAGTCGGACAGCCTGCCGTCCACCGGCGTGTGATCGAACTTGAAGTCACCCGTATGGACGACGGTCCCCACCGGGGTTCGGAGCGCGATACCCATCGCATCCGGGATCGAATGGCCGATCCGGAAGGGCGCCACCCCGAACGGCCCGATCTGGAGCTCGTCGCCGGGCTCCAGCGACAGGAGCGGGTTGTTGTGGAGCTTGTGCTCCTTGACCTTGTTGCCGAGCAGTCCGCGCGCCAGCCTGGACGCATACACCGGTACACCCGGGAACTCCGGCAGGACGTAGGGCAGGGCGCCCACGTGGTCCTCATGGGCATGGGTGATGAGAAACGCCTTGACATTCGCGCGACGTTCCTTGAGATACGTGATATCGGGGATGACGAGATCGATCCCGAACATCTCCTCGTCCGGGAACATGAGTCCGCAGTCGATGACGACGATGTCGTCGCCGTACTCGAAGACGTACATGTTCTTGCCGATCTCCCCCACCCCGCCGAGCGGGATGATCCGGAGCGGTGTTTCGGTGGGTTGCGGCTGGGTTCGCCTGGGCATGCAGGTAGTTCCGATCAGAAGAAGGTCGGCGCCTCAGGCGCCGGTTCGATGGTGGTGGATTCAATGACGGCCGATGGGGTCGGACGCTCGATTGACGTGATCGCCCTGGGGGCCTCGCGCCGACGCCGCGCCTCGAGAAGGGCAGCAGGGATGCCGGCGGCATCGTCGTAGCTCTGGCGCTCCACGTCCGACGAGCGGAGCGCGGCCGCCGGGTGGTACATCGCAAAGACCATGGCCGCACTGGCGCCGGTGGCAGGGTCGACAGGATGGAGTGTCCCGTGCGATTGGCCGATCCGGGCGCCGGGGATGAACCGGCCCATCGAGTGTCGGCCGAGCGTGACGATGAGCGCGGGATCGATGACCCCGAGCTGGCGCTCCAGGTACGGCTGGCAGGCCGCGATCTCATCCGGTTCTGGATCGCGATTGTCGGGCGGGCGACACTTCACGACGTTGGTGATGAATACCTCGTCCCGCCGCCAGCCAATCGTCGCCAGGAAGCGCACGAGGAGATCGCCGGCACGGCCGACGAACGGCCGGCCCTCTCGGTCTTCATTCATACCGGGCCCCTCACCCACGAACACCACCTCGGTGTCCGGATGGCCCTCGCCGGGAACCGCCTGCGTCCGTCCTGCATGGAGCCGGCAGCGGGTGCAGGCGCGGACCTCCGACGCGATGACCGCGAGCGCCTCACGACGCTCGGGCGGCGTCACGCGGGCGCCTCGACCGGCGCCGCCCGCCGGGAGGCGGCTGCCACCCAGCCGCGCGCGACGAGTACCTCGGCGATCTCGACCGCGTTCGTGGCGGCGCCCTTTCTCACGTTGTCCGAGACCACCCACAGGGCGAGGCCGCGTCCATCGGCGACCGAGGGGTCCTGGCGGATTCGCCCGACGAAGATCTCGTCGCGACCCGCTGCCTGGCTGGCGAGGGGGTAAACATGCCGGCTGGGATCGTCCTGGACCACCACGCCCGGCACGGCCGCGAACAGGGAGCGGGCATGCTCCGGGGTTATCGGTGCGCTGGTCTCCACGTGGACCGCCTCGGAGTGGCTGATGAAGACGGGGACCCGGACGGCCGTGCAGGACAGGCGGAGGTCCGGAAGGTGCAGGATCTTTCGGCTCTCCACGACGACCTTCCACTCCTCTTTCGTGTAGCCGTTGTCCAGGAAGGCATCGATCTCGGGCAGGGCGTTGAACGCGATGGGGTGTGGGTACACGGATGCCGACTTGGGCTCGCCGGCCACGTGGGCTCGAATCTGACCCTCGAGCTCGGCCAGCGCATCGGCCCCGGTGCCCGAGACCGACTGGTACGTGTCCACGATCACGCGCTCCAGCCCGACCGCATCGCGGAGCGCCATGAGCACCGGCGCCAGCTGCATCGTCGAGCAATTCGGGTTCGCGATGATCCCCTCGTGCCGGGCGAGGTCATCCGGGTTCACCTGGCTCACGACAAGGGGCACGCTCGGATCCATCCGCCATGCGCTGGAGTTGTCGATGACCGTCGCACCCCGGGCCGCGGCGTGCGGTGCCAGCTCCGTGGACGTATCGCCACCGGCGCTGAACAACGCGATGTCGACGCCCTCGAACGCTTCCGGGGTCGCCTCACCGACTTCGATCGTCCGACCGGACACGGAGACCATCCGGCCGGCGGACCGGCCGGATGCGAGCAGCCGCAGTTCGCCGAAGGGAAATCCCCGTTCGGTGAGGACCTGGACCATCGTCCGGCCGACGACGCCGGTGGCGCCGACAACCGCGACGGTAAGAGGGGCTCGGTGGCTCATCCGGGCATGGCTCCGCGGGGCAGTCTGATCAGCCGGGCACCGGCCGAGTATACCAGCGGGGCATCTGGGTCCCGGTGGGCCCGAGGGCTTGGGTCAGGCGGGATCCTTCGCGAGGTGCCGCTGCATGGCCGCCTTGCGGGACAGGTTGACCCGTCCCTGGCGATCCACTTCGATGACGACGACCATGACCTCGTCCCCGACGCTCACGACGTCCTCGACGGTCGGCACGTGGTAGTCCGCGAGCTCGCCGATCCGGACGAGACCCTCCTTGCCCGGCAGGATCTCGACGAACGCGCCGAAGCCCATGATCCGGGTAACCTTGCCGAGGTAAAGCGCCCCGACCTCGACCTCACGCGTCAGGCTCTCGATCCAGAGGATCGCCTTCTTGGCATTCTCGCCGGAGACGGCCGCGATCTCGACGGTGCCGTCGTCCTCGACGTTGATCTCCGTCTGGGTCTCTTCCTGGATCTTGCGGATCATCGATCCGCCCTTGCCGATGATCTCGCGGATCTTCTCGGGGTTGATCTTGATCGTGGTGATCCGCGGGGCGAAGTCGCTCATCGACGGGCGCGCCTCCGGCATGACCTCGGTCATCCTGTCGAGGATCTCGAGACGTGCCGCCAGGGCCTGCTTGAGACCATCGCGGATGATCGCCTCGCTGATGCCCTGGACCTTGATGTCCATCTGCAGGGCGGTGATCCCGTCCCGAGTTCCGGTCACCTTGAAGTCCATGTCACCAACTGCGTCTTCCTTGCCGAGGATGTCGGTGAGGACGACGAACCGACCATCCGGCTCGCTGATGAGGCCCATCGCCGCACCGGCGACCGGCGCCGAAATCGGCACGCCGGCATCCATCAGGGCGAGGGTTGATCCACACGTCGAAGCCATCGACGTAGAGCCGTTTGAGGACAGGCACTCGGACACGAGGCGAATGACGTAGGGGAACTCGTCGTGGCTCGGCAGGACGGGCACGAGCGCTCGCTCAGCGAGGTTGCCGTGCCCGATGTCACGCCGGCTGGGGCCGCGCATCGGCTTGTTCTCGCCCGTGGAGTACGGGGGGAAGTTGTAGTGGTGGATGTAGCGCTTCTCGGTCTTCGGGCTGATCGTGTCGATGCGCTGGACGTCTGAGGTCGAACCGAGCGTGGCGATGGTCAGGACCTGGGTTTCGCCTCGGGTGAACAGGCCGGAGCCGTGCGCTCGCGGCAGGATCCCGACATCGACCGAGATCTGGCGGAGTTCGGTCAGGCCGCGACCGTCCATCCGGATCCCCTCGTCGAGGGCCATCTGGCGGGCGGTCTTCTTGTTGACGAGGTTGAACAGGCCCTTGCTGACCCGGGCCTCGCGGCGTGCGGCTTCCTGAAGGGCCGTGCTGTCGCCACCACTGCGGGTGGCACGGATCGCGCCGGCGATACCTTCGCGCAGCGTCTTGAGCCGCGCCGGAAGGTCATTGCCGAACCAGATCAGCAGGTTGGCGGTCGCCTCGGCGTCCGGTCCGGCCCGATGGGCCTGGGCAAGTTCGATGCCGAAGAAGCGGGACAGCGTCTCGAGCTTGTAGTTCTCGAGGTCTGGATAGCCCTCACGGGCGATCGCCAGCGTATCGAGGTAGCGGCCCTGCTCGAAGTGCGTTCCGTCGGCGAGTGCCGCCTCGAGGAAGCCCAGGTCGAACCCGACCGAGTGGCCGACGATCTTCGCGTCGCCAATGAACGCGACGGCCTGCTTCGCGGCCGCAGCCGGCTTGGGGGCCTTCTTGACGTCGGCGTCCTTGATGCCGTGCATCTGGTTGCCGACGATCGGGCGACCCGGGTTGACGAGGGTGGACCACCGGTCGGTGATCTTGCCGCCCTTGACCTTGACCGCGGCGATCTCGACGAGATCGGCCATCTTGGGGTCCGTGCCGGTCGTCTCGACGTCCACGATGACGAACTCGTCACCGGCGTCGGCAGCCCTTGCGAACTCGAGGACCGAACCTGTGCCCGCCTCGAGGAACGGCGTGATCTTGGCCTTGCCGACCGCCTTGCGGAGCTCCTCCTGGATGTCGATGAGGGGCTGGAGCGCGCGGTGGCCGAACAGGATCGCCTCGGCCATGACGTCCTCGGGCAGGAGCTTGGCGCCCGCCTCGACCATCATGATCGCGTCACGCGTACCGGACACGATGAGGTCGAGCTCCGACTCGGCGAGCTGGCTGAACGTCGGGTTGACCACGAACTCGCCGCCGATCCGGCCGATCCGGACGGCCCCGACGGGGCCGGCGAACGGGATCTCGCTGATCGTCAGCGCGGCGGAGGCCGCGATCGTGCCGAGGACCTCGGGCTCGTTCTCCTGGTCCGTCGAAAGAACCGTGATGACGAGCTGGATGTCGTCCTTGTAGCCCTCGGGGAAGAGCGGACGGATGGGGCGATCGGTCAGGCGGGCGGCCAGGGTGGCCGCCTCCGACGCGCGGGCCTCGCGCTTGATGAAGCCGCCCGGGATCTTGCCCGCGGCGTACATGCGCTCTTCGAACTCCACCGTGAGCGGGAAGAAGTCCAGGCCGGGTCGCGGGTCGGATCGATTGGCGGTACCGAGGACCAGGGTGTCGCCGTAGCGGACGGTGACCGCGCCGCCTGCGAGGCGTGCGAGCTTGCCGGTTTCGATGGTCAGCGTGCGACCGCCGAGCTGGGTCTCGAGAAGTGTGGACACGGGGTGGTGTTCCTCCTGTCCGCGGAGGAGGCGACGAAGCTTCCTGGCTGAATCGGCCCCGACGGGCGCCTGATGCGAGTGACCCCGGGATAGGCCCGGGGGCAGAGGCAGCGGGGCGCTAGCGGCGGAGTCCGAGCCGTGCGATGACGGCGCGGTAGCGCGTGTTGTCCTTCTTCACGAGATAGGCGAGAAGGCGACGGCGCTGGCCGACGAGCTTGAGGAGGCCGCGGCGCGAATGATTGTCCTTGGGAAAGCGCTGGAGATGCCCCGTCAGATCCGTGATTCGCCCCGTGAGGAGCGCGACCTGGACTTCCGGGGAGCCGGTATCGCCGTCCTTGACGGCAAATCCGGTCATGATCTCCTGCTTTTCATCCCGCGCGAGCGGCACTCGGTCCTCCGACACGAACGTGACTGTATGGCGTTCTTTTCAACTATGACCGACGGATGTTACCAGCGTCGTCCGGATCGGGCAAACGTCCGGCTGATCCGGACCCGGCACCAACGAACGTGACGCGGAGTCGGTGGTCGGCGATCGACGCTACCGCTTCCGCCTCGATGTCAAGCCTTCCATCCGCCAGGACGGTGACCGTTGCCGGGACACCGGGTTCGCCGTCGCCGTTGAGCCTGTGCCCCACCACGGTGGGATACGCGCCGGCCGGCGGAAGCGCGACCGGCATCGGAAACGCCAGGTGAACTCGATCCACTGCTCCCATCATCCGCTCCCCCACCACGGCATACGGTCGCCCCAGCAACGCCGTGGCACCGGCCAGGTCGCCCGCCGCGATGTCCTCGCGGATCTCGGCGCTCCGGACCGGTCGGCCCTCGAGATCGAGGGGCGGAACGGTGACGACGTCGTAGCCCATCGTCGTCCCGAGCGCGGCGACGGCCTCCGGGGTGCCCCGCCGCTCGTGCCCGAACGCGGAGTCGGGCGTCATGAGGAATCCAGCGAGGTCCACGCCCGCAGCGATCCGGCCGATGAACTCCTCGTGGCTGGTCATGCGCAGCGCGACGTCGAAGTGCTGCACGACGGTCACCTCGATGCCGGCTCGCGCCAGCAGAGCGAGGCGCTCGTCCGGATCGCACAGGAGCGCCGGAGCGGCGCCGGTGAGGATCTCGTCCGGGTGATGATCGAACGTGATCACGGCCGGTCGCGCCCCCCTCGCGGCCGCGGCCTCCCGAAGATGACGGAGCAGGTAGAGATGGCCCAGATGGAGCCCGTCGAAGACGCCGACGGCCACGAACAGGCGCCCATGCTCGGGTCGAAGGGCATCGATCCCGGGCACGACCACCGTCGAGCGGTCGGCGCCGTCAGCCACTGATGGTCTCCGCGGTGACGTCCGCCGCGCCAGCAGGTACGTCCCGAGGGTGGTCCGCGGAGAGGACGCCAGTCAGCATCTTCGACGGGGCGATGCGCCGGCCGTCGAGCATGCCGATCCCCACGATCCGTCCCGCGTCGTCCAGGAGCCGGAGCGGGACGTCGGGCGTCAGGTCGCCGACTCCGGCGACCGGGCGGATGAAGCGGCCCATCGCCGCGTCACGAACCTCGTCCGGCGTGAGCCGAACCGAAGGGAGCGCTTCAAGGCCGGTGTCGGCGGGCAGAAGGAATCTGGCCAATCCGCCGGGATCGTCGGCGGCCGCGGACCGGAGTCGCTCCAGGGTCACCGCGCCATCGAGCCGGAATGGTCCGCTCCCGGTCCGGATGAGGGCCCCGAGGTAGGCCGCGCTGCCGAGCGAGGCCCCGAGGTCGCGGGCGAGCGCCCGGATGTAGGTCCCCGCCGAGCAGACCACGTCAATGACTGCGATCGGGCGGTGAGGATCGTCCGTGTTCCAGGCGACCAGGTCCAGTTCGTGGATGATTACCGTCCGTTCGGCCAGCTCCGGAGGGACGCCCTCGCGAGCAAGGGCGTAGGAGCGCCGGCCACCCACCTGGATCGCCGAGAAAACGGGCGGCCGTTGCCGGATCTCGCCCCGAAACGCGCCGAGCGCCTCCGTAACCGCCTCGCCTTCGAGAGGCAGGCCTTCCACCGGCGTCAGCTCGCCGACGAGGTCGTCCGTCGTTGACGACGCACCGAAGCAGACCGTTGCCCGGTAGCTCTTCCGGTCGCCGAGGTGATACTCGACAAGCCGCGTCGCACCGCCCAGGAAGAGCGGCAGGACCCCCGACGCGAAGGGATCGAGTGTCCCGCCGTGCCCGATCCGGCGGGTCCCGCTGAGACGCCGCACCAGTGCCACGACATCGTGGGAGGTGGGGCCGGCGGGCTTCGCCACGATCAGGACGCCCTCGAGACCCCCGCTGTCCGGCCGACGCGCCATCGTCAGCGCCGGACTGCGGCCGCGAGCCGCTCAGCCTCGGGCAGGACCCGCGCCCGTGCGGTCACCACGTCGGTGGGGATGCTCGCCCCGGCCGCACGGGCATGGCCGCCTCCGCCGAAGAGTCCGGTCAGGACCAGCGCGTCGACGCCACCCGACTTCGTGCGCACAGAGATCCGGGTCACGTCCGGAGCCGCCTCCTTGAACAGGATGGCGATCTCGGCAACCTCGGACTGCGAGAGCAGGTCGATGATCCCCTCTGAGTGCGAGCTGAGGGCGCCGGTCTCGGTGACATCTGCAGCGGTCAACGTGGAGTAGATCACGAGGCCGCCGGCGACGGAGCCCAGCCGGTCCAGGACGCGACCGAAGAGGCGCAGCTGGACGTCCGGCTTGGATCGGTACAGGCGGCGCGAGATCTCCGCAAGCGGTGCGCCGGCACCGACGAGCGCGGCGGAGACCGCGAGCGTCCGGGGGGTGGCGTTCGGATGCGCGAACGTCGCCGTGTCCATGACGATCCCGGCCATGAGTGCTGTGGCAAGTGCCCCCTCGCCGGCCGCCAGCGAGACCCCCAGCGTGGGCGCCAGGAGCGCCACGAGTTCACACGTTGCAGCGGCGTCCGGGTCTACCCAGTCGTCGGCACCCGTCGCTCCGTTCGATGCGTGGTGGTCGATGACGACCGTCGGCAGGGCGCCAAACAGCGCCGCGTGGCGGTCCCGGACCGGCCCCACCCGGTCGAGTGACCCGCAGTCGACGATGACGAGGAGGTCGTACGCTCGATCCGGCTCCGGATCCGTGAGGAAGTCCTGGATTCCGGGCAGGAAGCTGTACAGCGGTGGCGGCACGTCAGAGCAGACCAGGCTCGCGCGCGTGCCGCGAGCCGCGAGGAGCTCCCGGACGCCGATCGCCGCCCCGAGCGTGTCCGCGTCGGGGTTCTCGTGGCTGACGACGAGGACGTCTCGAGCCCCACGCAGGCGAGCCACGACCGTCGGAGGAACTGCGTCCAGCCAGGCGTCGAGCCGGAGGCTCATGCGTGGCCACCGCGTCGGCGCGGGGCCGTTCGTCGAGCCGGCCCGGGCGAGCCACCGGATCCGCGATGTCGCCGAACCTGTCGCCCGGCGCGCGCGCGATCCGCACCGCTCCCGGCGGCCGTCGCGTCGATGGCGTTGGGTGAATCTGGCGCGTCACCCTCGTGTGGGAGCCGTGCTACCGGGGTCGGGAGGGTGTCCTCGGTCGGTGCGGTTTCGGGCGGCTCCGTGCCGGCCTCGAGGTCGTTGAGCAGCTGCAGGACGCGCGTGCCGCGCTCCAGCGTGTCATCAGCACGCAGATGGAGTTCCGGGATGCGCTGGATCCGGATCCGCTTGCCGAGCTCGTGTCGAATGAACGGCATGGCCCGGCCGAGTGCGTGGAGCGCCTCGTCTCGCACCGTCGGCGAACCGATCACGCTGACCCAGACACGCGCGTGCCGCAGATCCGGTTGCGTCTCCACCTTCGTGATGGTCACGAAGCCGATCCGCGGGTCGCTGATCTCGCGTGCGATGAGCACGCCGATCTCCTGACGAAGGAGCTCATCAATGCGGTCCGTGCGCTGCGTCATCGGGGTCTCGGTCGGCGCCAGGCTTGCGGGAACGTCAGGACTTCAGGGATCGGCTCACCGACTGCGTCGTGAAGCACTCGATGATGTCGCCCTCCTCCAGGTTGGAGAAGCCGACGAGGCCGATGCCGCACTCGAACCCCTGGGCCACCTCGCGGACATCGTCCCGGAACCGCCGCAGCGAGTCGATCCGATCCGTCACGATGATCTTCCCGCCGCGCCAGACACGGGCTCCACCCTTGACGATCCGGCCGTCCGTCACGTACGAGCCGCCGATCACGGTGGTCTTGCCCACCTTGATCAGCTTGCGAACCTCCGCTCGACCCTCGACAACTTCCACGATCTCCGGCTCGAGCAACCCGGACAGGGCCTTCTCGATGTCGTCGGTGAGCTGGTAGATGATGTCGTACAGCCGAACATCGACCTTCTCGGATTCGGCCGCCCGTCGCGCCGTGTCGCTGATCCGGGTGCTGAACCCGACGACAATCGCGTTCGAGGCGGAGGCCAGCAGAATGTCGTTGTCGCTGATCTCGCCGGCGCCCTCGTGGAGGATGTTGATCTTCACCTCGTCCGTGGCCAGCTGGCCGAGGGCGTGGGTGATCGCGCCAAGAGAGCCTGATACATCGGTCTTGAGGATGATCCGGAGTTCCTTGGCCTGACCGGCCTGGATCTGCCGGTACAGGTCCTCGAGGGTCGCCCGCCCGCTGCCGTCGCCGCTCTTCGCCGCAATCTGGGCGCTGCGCGTCTCGACCATCGTCCGGGCTGCCTTCTCGTCGGCGACGACGCGGAGGATGTCACCCGCCTCCGGGACTTCGGACAGACCCAGGACCACCGCCGCGGTCGCCGGTCCGGCCTTCTGAATTCGCTTGCCCTTGTCGTTCTCGAGGGCACGAACGCGACCGAAGGTCTCGCCCACGACGATGATGTCGCCCACCCGGAGCGTTCCAGTCTGAATGAGGGCAGTGGCCACGGCCCCGCGGCCGCGATCCATTCGAGCCTCCACGATCGTTCCGATCGCGGACCGTTTCGGATTCGCCTTCAGGTCCTGAAGATCCGCGACCAGAAGGATCATGTCCACGAGATCGTCGAGGCCCAGACGGCTCTTGGCCGACACGGGTACGAGGGGCGTGTCGCCGCCGTACTCCTCGACGACGACGCCGGCCTCGGTCAGCTCGGTCTTCACCCGATCCGGATTGGCGTCGGGCTTGTCCATCTTGTTGAGGGCAATGACGATCGGCACCTTCGCCGCTTTGGCGTGGCTGATCGCTTCGAGCGTCTGCGGCATGACACCGTCGTCGGCGGCCACGACGACAATCGCGATGTCGGTGACCTTCGCGCCTCGGGCACGCATTGCCGTAAACGCCTCGTGGCCCGGGGTGTCGAGGAAGACGACGCGCCGGCCGTCCTTCGTGATCTCGCTCGCACCGATGTGCTGGGTAATGCCGCCGCGCTCTCCTGACGCAACCGTCGTCGTGCGGATCGCGTCGAGGAGGCTCGTCTTGCCGTGGTCGACGTGGCCCATGACGGTGACGATCGGGGCGCGCGTGACGAGGTCCGCCGAGTCTTCTTCCGTGAAGAGCTCCTCCTTGGCCGCCTCGGATGTCCCGCCGTCCTCGCCGTCCTCTCCGGCCTCGGCGCTCGACGCAGCCTGGGGCTCGGCTACCTCATAGCCAAGCTCAGAGGCGACCAGGGAGGCGGTGTCGCGGTCAATGAGCTGGTTGATCGTCGCGAAGATGCCGCTCTTGATCAACTCCCGGATCACATCCGCCGGGTTGACGCCGAACAGCTCGGCGAGCTCCTTGACGGTGATGGTCGACGGCAGCTCGACGGCGCCGCGCTCGCGCGGATCCGCCGTCTGGACGTTTGTTGATCCGAGTGCGCCATCGCGACGCGGTGGCTTTCGGGGCCCACGACGGCCGCGTGTGCCGCTCCTACTCCTGGCCATGGGCTCCTCCTTGGTTGATCAGGTCGGGGACGGCCTCGGCGAGCTCGTCACGAAGCTCGTCCGGGACCGGAGTTCCGAGGGCCCGGCGCAACGCGCCTCGGGCCACGGCGTTGCTGATGCACGCAAGATCTCGGCAGACATAGGCGCCGCGGCCGTTCAACCGACCTGTCGGATCAGCCGCCACGGCGCCGGATGGGCTGCGCACCACCCGCAGGAGCTCGTGCTTGGGACGGGATGCCCGGCAGGCGACGCAGGATCGCGTCGGAAGCCGACGGGCAGCGACCGTGTGCACCCCCGGCGCTACGACGCCACCTCCTCGGTGGTGGCCTTCCTGGCTCGTGCGCGTGGCTTCCTGGCCGGCGCCTCGGCGGCCTCGGCCGCGTCGGCCGTTTCGGCGCCACTGGGGGCGTCGGCCGTCTCGGCCGACGCCTTCTTCGTCCGGGCGCGCGGCTTCCTCGCCGGCCCTTCGGCGTCACTGGGGGCGTCGGCCGTCTCGGCCGTGGCCTTCTTCGTCCGGGCGCGCGGCTTCCCGGCCGGCGCGTCGGCCGCCTCGGCCGCGACTGCGGCCGCGGCTGGTGCCGGTACCAGGGCGGCTGCCTCGGCCGCCTTTGCCTCGGCCGCCTTTGCCTCGGCCGCCTTTGCCTCGGCCACGGACACGTCACTCCGGATGTCGATCCGCCAGCCCGTCAGGCGGGCAGCCAGCCGGGCATTCTGGCCCTCGCGGCCAATGGCGAGCGAAAGCATTCGCTCGGGCACGGTCACGTTCGCGATCCGGTGCTCCGTGTCGATGTTGACGGACAGGACCTGGGCCGGTGACAGGGCGTTTGCCACAAAGGCCGATGGATCGTCATTCCACGGGATCACGTCGATCTTCTCGCCGCCCAGCTCGGCGACGACGGCCTGGACCCGCGCGCCGCGCTGGCCGACCGTGGCGCCGACGGGATCGAGCCCCTCCTGGCGGGACCCGACCGCAACCTTGCTGCGACTCCCGGCCTCGCGTGCGATCGCCCGGATCTCGACCGTCCCGCTGTGGATCTCCGGGACCTCGAGCTCGAACAGCCGCTTCAGGAAACCCTTGTGCGTCCGGGTCACGAACAGGGCGGGTCCCCGGGGCAACCGCCGCACCTCGAGGACGAATGCCTTGACGTTCTGCCCGATCCGGTAGTGCTCGAGGGGCGACTGCTCAGTGGTCGCGAGGATCGCCTCAACGCCCTTTCCGACGTCGAGAATGATCGCCCGAGGCTCGACGCGGTTCACCGTGCCCGTGACAAGCTCGCCCTCACGGCTCGCGAACTGGTCGTAGACGACGTCCCGCTCCGCCTCCCTGAGGCGCTGGAGCACAACCTGCTTGGCCGTCTGCGCGCCGATCCGGCCGAAGACGTCGCCGTCCAGCTGCTCTGTCTCGACGAGCTCTCCGATCTGGGCGTCCGACTTGACGCGCTGAGCGTCCTCCAGGGTGAACTCGGTCAGTTCATCCTCGATCTCCGCGACTGCGGTGCGAGCCCGGAAGACCCGGATCTTTCCGGTCTCTCCGTCGATCTGGACGTGGATGTCCTCTTCGTTCGCGATGCGGCGATACGCGGACTGGATAGCGTCCTCAACCGTCCGGATCAGCTGCTCGCGGGGGACCTGCTTCTCCGCGTTGAGCTGGAGGAGGGCACCGATGAAATCTCGACTCATGGTCGCATCGCCCTCCATCGTTGTCTGTCTCTGGATTCCGCCGCCGAAAAAAAAGTCGTGGGGGTCACCCACGTCCTTCGGAGGCGGCCATTCGATTCCGGGCCGGAGTATACACCCGGACCCGTGGATCGTCGATCAGAGGTCAGCTCGGAACGGGCCCCCTCCCGGCCGGGTAGCGTCGGTCGACGTATCCATCGAGCAGGCCGATGAACTCGTCCACGAGACCCTCACCACGCAACGTCCGATCCAGCTTCCCATCGATGAAGACCGGCGCGACCGGATCCTCGAACGTGCCCGGCAGGCTGATTCCGATGTCGGCGTGCTTCGATTCGCCCGGCCCGTTGACCACGCAGCCCATGACGGCGACGGTCATCTCCTCGACGCCCGGACGCGTGACTCGCCAGTCCGGCATGCGTTCCTGGATGTGCGCCTGGATCCGCTCCGCCATCTCCTGGAAGAACGTGGAGGTGGTCCGGCCGCAGCCCGGACAGGCACTCACCTGGGGGAGGAACGCCCGCAGTCCCATCGATTGGAGGATCTGCTGGGCGACCCGGACCTCCTCCTCCCGCTCGCCGCCTGGTGCCGGGGTGAGCGAGACGCGGATCGTGTCCCCGATCCCCTCCTCGAGCAGGATCGCGATCCCGGCCGTTGACGCCACGACACCTTTCGTCCCAAGACCGGCCTCGGTCAGGCCGAGGTGGAGCGGGTAGTCCGATCGCGTGGCGAGCAACCGGTAGACGTCCACGAGGTCGCGGACCCGGGATACCTTGGCCGACAGGATGATCCGGTCATGCCGCAGGCCCGTCGCCTCCGCCAGCTCCGCCGAACGCATGGCGGATTCGATCATCGCCTCGATCATCACGGCCCGGGCGTCGCGTGGCAACCGGGCACGGGCGTTGGCGTCCATGAGCTCGGTCAGGAGCTGCTGGTCCAGCGAGCCCCAGTTAACCCCGATTCTTACGGGCTTGTCGTGCTCGATCGCGACCCGGGCGATCGTCTGGAAGTTCGCGTCGTGATGTTTCGATCCCACGTTGCCGGGATTGATCCGGTACTTCGCCAGGCCGGCCGCCATGGCCGGATGGGCCACGAGCAGCTTGTGGCCGTTGTAGTGGAAGTCCCCGACGATCGGAACCGCGATGCCCAGATCGGCGAGCTTTCGGAGGAGCTCAGGGACGGCTGCTGCTGCTCCATCCGTGTTCACCGTCACCCGGACGAGCTGGCTCCCGGCGTGGGCCAGGCGCGCGACCTGGATGGCGGTCGCGTCGGGATCCGCGGTGTCCGTGTTCGTCATCGACTGCACGACGACGGGATGTGCGCTGCCCACGAGGACACCGCCGACATCGACCGAGACGGTCGGCCGACGGCGTGGTCGGAGGAGGTCGCCAGAGCTCATCCGCCGGTGAGACCCCGCGCAATATCGAACCCGGTGACCCAGACGAGGAATGTGAGAAGCATCGCGAACCCCACGAAGTACGTGAGGCGCTCGGCCCGGAGCGACATGCGCGAACCAGCCAGCCGCTTGATGATGAGCATGAGCATCCGGCCTCCGTCCAGGGGCGGGAACGGGAGGATGTTCACGACCGCGAGGTTCGCCGACAGGATCCCCGCCAGGTACAGCGTGATGACGGGCCCGAGCGTCCAGAACACGTCGCCGATCTGGGTCGCGATACCGATCGGACCGGACGCGGGCGGCGGCTCCGTGGGCCGGGTGATGATCGCGGTCGCCAGCTGACCCACCCCGTCGATGATGAGGCCCATGGCCGACGTGGTGCGATCCAGCCCGAGCCGGAGGGCCTCGCCGATCGGGTAATTGATCCGGTCCGGCGTGGCCCGGGCCTCCAGCGGGGCCTCGCCCAGCTTCCCGATCCCCAGGGCTCCCCGGCCGAGAGCAACCTGCTCCGGCGACCGGAGCGTCGTGGACAGCTCCATGGCTCGGTCAGTGCGACGAATCGTCAGGACGACGGCATCCCCGGCGCTGTCCCGGAGCTCCGCGAGGAGAGATCCGGGGCCGAACGCGCCAAAGGCCTGCCCGTCCACGCGCTCGATGACGTCGCCAACCCGGACACCGGCCGCCTCGGCGGGCGACCCAGGCTCCACGTACGGCACGTAGACGCCGATCGCTGGATCGCCGGTCAGCGCGATGCCGGTGAAGATCGCTGCCGCCAGTGCGACGTTCATGACGACACCGGCGAGGAGGATGACCATCTTCTTCGCCAGGCCCTGGGCGGCGAATGAGCGTGCATCTCCGGCCTGATCCCCGTCCTCGCCTTCGAGCTTCACGAAGCCGCCGATCGGGAGCCAATTCAAGGTGTAGACGGTCTCCCCGACGTTCCGGAGAACCTTGGCGCGGGGCGGGAAGCCGACCCCGAACTCCAGGACGCGCACGCGGTAGAGCTTCGCCACGACGAAGTGGCCAAGTTCGTGCACGACGACGAGGATGCCGAGGATCCCGAAGAACAAGACGATCGTGACCAGCGTGCGGACGAGGTCCATCAGGTGATGGCCCCTGTCGAATACGCGGCCCGGATCTCGCCATCAAGGGCCACGAGGTCATCAACGCCCGGCAACGCCCCTGACCGGAGGCCGTACCGGTCGATCGCCGCAGCAAGCAGGCGCGGGATGCCCGGAAAGTCCAGCGTCCCATCCAGGAACCGTGCGACGGCCACGTCATCGGCCGCGATCAGGGCCGCGCTGGCCCACGGTCCGATTGCCCCGGCATCCCGGGCCATCCTGAGAGCCGGGAAGCGGGCCACATCGGGTGCCCGGAAGTCGAGCCGACTGATTTCCACCAGGTCGGGCGCCGATGCGGGCGAGGGCTGGCGATTCGGATACGTGAGGGCGTACTGGATCGGGAGACGCATGTCCGGGGTTCCTAACTGGGCTTTGAGAGATCCGTCGACGAAGCGGACGGCGGAATGCACCACCGACTGAGGGTGGATGACGACGTCGATCGCGTCGTACGCGACATCGTAGAGCCAGCGCGCCTCGATCACTTCGAGGCCCTTGTTGGCGAGGGTCGCACTGTCGATTGTGACCTTGGCACCCATCGACCAGGTTGGGTGCCGAAGCGCCTGGGCGGCAGTCACCGTCGCCAGCTCGTCGGCAGGCAGATCGAGGAAGGGCCCGCCGGAGGCCGTGAGGATCAGGCCGGCGACCGATCCCGGCTCCTCGCCGACGAGGCATTGCCAGATCGCGGAATGCTCCGAGTCAATTGGCCGGACCCAGCCGAGCGCGCTGGCCAGGGGATCGGCGGGATCTGCGGCCGCGCGCGCCGCGGCGAGGCCTCGCGCCAGGGGCATCACGAGGTGCCCACCGGCCACGAGCGTCTCCTTGTTCGCGGTCGCCACCGGCGTGCCCGCGCGGAGGGCTGCGAGGACCGGCCGGAGGCTCACCATGCCACCGGTTGCAATGATGAGGAGATCCAGGTCGGGACGCGTTGCCAGCGCCTCCAGTGCCTGGTCTCCCGTGTCGACTGCGGTCCCGACCGGGAGGTCGCCGAGCGCTCCGCGCTCCGCATCGGCGGCCACGACGGCGATGGCAGGCCGGAGCGCCCGGATCTGCTCACCGAGCAGTGCCGTATTCCGACCGGCGCTGAGGCCGACGACCTGGAACCGCCGGTCTCTTGCCAGGACGTCCACGGTCTGCCGGCCAATCGAGCCCGTTGCCCCGAGGAGTGCGACCCGAAGTTGCGGGCGCTCGGGATCGGTCACGGGGCGACGTCCCGGCTCAGCGGAACGCGACGAGGACATAGAGGACCACCGCCGGGGCGGCGAACAGGAACGAGTCGATCCGATCGAGCATGCCCCCATGGCCGGGAATGAGGCGGCCAGAATCCTTGACACCGGCCGCGCGCTTCAGCATCGACTCGGCCAGATCGCCCGTCTGGGCGGCCGCGGCGATCACGGGACCGAGCAGCACGCCCGCCTGCCATGCCTGGCCGAGCGCCGCGACGAAGATCGTCGAAACGATGGTGACGGCGACCGTACCCCCGATCAGCCCTTCGACCGTCTTGGATGGGGAGATGTGGGTCATGAATCTCCGTCGCCCGAAACGCCGGCCGACCAGGAATGCCCCCGTGTCGAACGACCAGACGCCGACGATCAGGACCAGGAGCCAGCCCCGTTCCGCCCCGAGGAAGGCCAGCGGCGCGGACGCGGGAACGTCCGGAGCCGCCGTGGCCAGGCGTGGCACGAACCCGAGGAGGCCCACGTACAGGGCTCCGAACGTCGTCGTGGCGAACCCCGCCAGGCCATCCCGAGGGTCGGTCCTGGTCAGGGCGGCGGCCCCGGTCAGGATGATCCCGATACTCGCAAGCAAGAGGCCGGAGCCGGGCGGCAGCGACGGGATCGCGTCGCCCAGCGCCACGACAACCGCGAGGACCACGCCGAGGGCCGGAAACGCCGGGTGACCCGCCGCTTCGAGAAGTCGGAAGGCCTCCCGCGCACCGATCGCGACGGCGATCGCCACAACCGCGACGATCCACGGCCCGCCCAGCCAGAGCACCAGAAGGAGGGCTGCAACAAGGAAGGCGGCGCTCCGGGTGCGATCTTGGAACATGCCCGCCTCAGCGGCCGAATCGGCGTTGGCGAGTTGCGTATTCGAGGAGCGCCGCGTCAAGCGCGACCTCGCCAAAGTCCGGCCAGAGGGTATCCGTGGTCACCAGCTCAGCGTACGCGGACTGCCAGATCAGGAAGTTTGACAGGCGCTGCTCGCCGCCGGTCCGAATGACGAGGTCGGGGTCGGGCGTGCCCGCGGTGTACAACGCGCCGGCGACCATGGCCTCGTCGATGTCGTCTGCGCGGGCTCCCGATTCGACGATCCGCCGGATCGCGTCCACGAGCTCCGTCCGGCCCGCGTAGTTGAAGGCGATCGTGAGGAGCATCTCCGTTCCGCCGGCGGTCGCACCAAGGGCATCGTCGATCGATGCCCTTGTCTCCTCCGGCAGCTCCTGCATCCGGCCGATCATCTGGACCCGCACGCCCTGGGCACGCAGCTCGGCGGTCTCGTTCCTGATCGCCGCTTCCAGGAGCCCGAACAGGGCAACGACCTCGGCGTCACCACGAGCCCAGTTCTCACGGCTGAACGCGTACAGGGTCAGGGCGCGAACGCCGCGTCGACGGGCATGCCGGAGGACGACCCGGATCGCCTCGACGCCGGCCGGATGGCCCTCGAGCTCATCGAGGCCGCGCTGTCGTGCCCAGCGTCGGTTGCCATCCATGATGATCGCCACATGGCGCGGCAGGTCGGTCGGTCCAGGCAGGCCGTCCTGCTCCGATTCCGGACGGATCTGGTCGGTCGCGGTGTCCGTCTCGTGGGCCGTTGGGGGTGCGTCGGTCGGCCGGACGAGGGGTGCGCGCGCCACTAGACCTCCAGGACCTCCTGTTCCTTCGCTGCACCGACGAGATCGACCTCGCCGATGTGACGATCCGTGGTCTTCTGGATCACATCCAGGAGGCGGTGTGCCTCGTCCGACCCGAGCTCTCCGTCACGCTCGAGCTTCTTGAGCTGATCGGCCGCGTCGCGCCGGAGGTTCCGGATCTCCACCCGCGCCTCCTCCATCCGCCGATGGACGATCTTGACGATGTCGCGCCGACGCTCCTCGGTGAGCTGCGGGATGTTGAGACGGACCACGGTGCCATCGACGTTGGGCATGAGCCCGATATCGCTCTTCTGGATCGCCTTCTCGATCGCCCCTAGGACACCTCGGTCCCAGGGCTGAATGACGATCTGGTGCGGCTCCGGGACACTGATCCCGGCGAGCTGATTGAGCGGGGTCTGGGTGCCGTAGTAGTCAACGTGGATCCGCTCCACGAGGCTCGTCGAGGCGCGTCCGGTCCGGAGGCCCTGGAGGTCGCGCTCCATGGCCTCCACCGCTCGGGCCATCTTGTGGTCGGCGCTCGTGATGATCTCGTTGCTCATCGTTGGGTGCCTCCCGACACCTCGGCCGCAATCAGCGTTCCCACTGGTTCACCGAGTGCGACGCGGGCGATGTTGTCGGCTTGATTGAGGTCGAACACCACGATTGGCAGATCATTCTCCATGCACAGCGCAACCGCCGCAGCATCCATGACCTTGAGTTGGTCGCGGAGCAGGTCCGCATACGCGAGGCGATCATATCGGCGGGCCGCGGGATCCTTCATCGGGTCAGCATCGTAGACGCCGTCCACCTTGGTCGCCTTGAGGAGGACCTCGGCTCCGATCTCCACGGCCCGGAGCGCGGCCGCGGTGTCCGTCGTGAAGTACGGGTTGCCGGTGCCGGCGACGAAGATCGTCAGCCGGCCCTTCTCCAGGTGCCGTACCGCGCGCCGTCGAATGTACGGCTCTGCGATCTCGTTCATCGCGATCGCGCTCATCACGCGGGTGGGAATGCCCGCCCGCTCGGTGGCGTCCTGGAGCGCGAGGCCGTTCATCACGGTCGCGAGCATCCCGATGTAATCCCCGGTCGCCCGATCCATTCCGCTGGCGGACGCCGCCATGCCACGGAAGATGTTTCCGCCGCCCACGACGACCCCCACCTGCACGCCCGTCGCGTGAACCCGCGCGATCTGGCTGGCGATGGACGCGCAGACCTTCGGATCAACGCCGTAGCTGCGATCGCCGAGAAGCGCCTCCCCGGAGAGCTTCAGCAGGATCCGGCGAAAGCGGGGCGGCGTGCCGCCCGGGGAGACAGTCACAGTTCCTCCCCGAGCGCGTAACGGACGAACCGCCGCACCCGGATGTTCTCCCCGATGGTGGCGATTCTCTCGGTCACGAGGTCCCGCACCGAGCGCTCTTCGTCGCGGAATGGCTGATCGAGCAGGCAGACCTCGCGGAACCACTTCTTGAGCTGGCCGTCCACGATCTTCTCGCGGATCTCCGCGGGCTTCGCAGCAACACTTTCGTCAGCGGCGAGCTCGGCCTTCCTGTGCTCGAGATCCGCCGCCGGGATCCCGTCCACATCGACGTACAACGGGGCGAGCCCAGCGACCTGGATGGCGAGATCCCGAACGAGCTTCTGGAACTCGTCCGTGCGCGCGACGAAGTCCGTCTCGCAGTTGACCTCGATGAGGACGCCGACGCGACCCCCGGTGTGAATGTAGCTGGACACGAGGCCCTCACGGGCATCCCGGCCGGCCTTTTTCGCCGCGGCGGCGAGCCCACGTTCCCGCAGCAGCAGGACGGCCTGTTCGACCTCGCCGCCGGTCTCCTCGAGGGCGCGCTTGCAGTCCATGAAACCCGCGCCGGTTCGCTCGCGCAGGTCCTTGACGGCCTCGGCGCTGATCGTGGCCATGTTGGTTCGATGCTCCTGTTTCGAGCGGCGGGCACGAGGCCCGCCGCAGTTGGTCCTGGGCGTGCTGGGATCAGCCTGTCGCGCCGGCCGTGTCGGCCTCGGCGGCGCGTTCGGCAGCTTCACGAGCCAGCTCTGCGGCGATCTCGTCCGGGGTCGCCGTCGCGGCCTCCTCCGGCGCGGGTGCAACCGGGGCGCCCGGCAGGAGGTCGTCGTCATCGTCGGGCGCGAAGCTCAGCGCGGCGCCGCCGGCGAGGGCCGCGACGAGCGCGTCGCTCGCCTCGCCGTCGTCGTACTCGGGCTCGGCGACCAGCGGCTCCGGCTCGGGCTCGATCGTGGCCCGAACAGCGCGCTCCTGGGCACCCTCGATCGCGGCGTCGGCCACGAGCGAGCAGAGCAGGCGGATCGCGCGGATCGCGTCGTCGTTCGCGGGGATGATGTAGTCGAGCTCGTCCGGATCGACGTTCGTGTCGCCGGTCCCGACGACCGGGATCTCCAGCTTGTTCGCCTCGGTCACGGCGATCCGCTCACGATGCGGGTCGACGATGAAGACGGCGCCCGGCGCCCGCTTCATCTTGCGGATGCCACCGAGCGTCGCGTTCAGCTTCGTGAGCTCTTCGGTCAGCTTGGCGGCCTCCTTCTTCGGGAGGCGCTCGAACTCACCCGCCTGCTGGCGCGCCTCGAGCTGCTCGAGAAGCCCGATTCGCTTCTTGATCGTCGTGAAGTTGGTGAGCATCCCGCCGAGCCAGCGCTTGTTGACATACGGCATACCGGCTCGAGTCGCCTCCTGGGCGACCGGCTCCTGGGCCTGCTTCTTCGTCCCGATGAACAGGACAGGCTCGCCCCGGGCGACGGTCTCGCGAACGAAGTCGAGGGCGGCCTCAAGCCGCTGCGCGGTCTGGGCAAGGTCGATGATGTGGATCCCGTTGCGCTCCGCGAAGATGAACGGGCGCATCTTGGGATTCCAGCGGCGTGTCTGGTGCCCGAAGTGGACACCGGCTTCGAGAAGCTGCCGCATCGAGACGGACGGCACGGGGCGTGACCTCCTGTTCCGGTTGTATCCGCCGCGGACCACGTCGCCGGGGACCGTCCGGGTCGCAGGTGCGAGCCCGTCCGGCACCGCCCCGGTCGGAACGGTCCGCGTGTGAGCTCCATCGCTGTCAGGCGACGGGCAGATGGGCCGCGGACGGTCCACGGCGGGCCGGAGTGTAGCACAGGGCCCCCGCGGCCCCGGCAGACGTCAGATCGCGGCCACGTGATGACGAACGCGGATGGAACCGCCGACGACGGCCGGTGGTTCGACCACGACCAGGTCCAGCCGGAGCGGGAGCGGCGGCACGAGGGTCCCGTCCGAGAGGACGCCTCGCTCCCGGAGCGCCTGGGCAGCGCGCCGGAGCCGGATCCGCTTGCGCGCATCGACCGTCTCTTCGGGCAGGCCGTAGTCACGCCGTGCCCGCGCACGAACTTCCACGATGACGAGCCGCTGTGGCGGCGCCGGATCAACCGCCACGATGTCCAGCTCCGACCGGCCGACTCGAACCTGTCGTCCGAGGATCCGCCAACCAGCCGCCGCGAGCCTGTCTGCCACGAGGCGCTCTGCCTCGTCCCCCGTTCTCTGCGCCTCAGTCCGCATTCCCGAAGCATCGCATCGACCACTGCACTGCCACTTATCTGGCGCTCACCGGGTCGTGGCGTCCTGCACAGAACCAAACGGTCTACTTCCCGGCGAGGAGCTCGGCAGTGGGGTCGAGCGAAAGCGCAAGCTCCAGGTTCTCCGCGAGATCGGCCACGAGGTCTCTGACATCCGGGGCCATCCGCGCGGACATGACCGGGACCAGGCGGCGAACCGAATCCACCTCACTCGCCGGGGCACCGTCGTCCCGTGGACCGCCATCCAGCCCGAGCCCCATCTGGTCTCCGGCCAGCGTGCGCTGAAGGGCGAGGAAGCTCCGCCGGTGAAACGGTGTCAGGCCGATCCGCCGGATCGCATCGCGGTGTTCCTGGGTCGCGTAACCCTGGTTCCGTTCCCAGCCGTAGCCGGGGTAGCGGGCCGCGAGCCGGCTCATCATCCGGTCCCGGATCACCTTGGCCACGACTGACGCGCAGGCGATCGAGTAGGACCACGTGTCGCCATCCACGATCGCCGTGTACGGGCCCACGTCTGCCTCAAAGCCCGCGATCCGATTGCCGTCCACGAGCACGTGATCATGTCCGGCGAGCCGCGCGATCGCTCGGCGCATCGCCAGGTGAGTCGCGTGATAGATGTTCAACCGGTCGATCTCATCGACCGATGCGGCACCGACGCCGACGGCGACGGCCCGACGACGGATCTCTGGTGCAAGCCGCTCCCGTTGAGCCGCCGACAGGGTCTTGGAATCGCGGACGCCCGGGATGCGCCGGCTGTTCGGGCGAACGATGACCGCCGCGGCCACGACGGCCCCGCATGTCGGCGCCACGCCGACCTCGTCAACACCGGCGACACGGACCACGCCGGCCCGCCAGAGCGGGCGCTCGAAGCGATAGGTGGGATCCTGCGGCACGGTCCGTAGCCTACCCGGCCACGCGCCGCCTGTCCGAGCCAGTCCGGACATGGTTCGACCCCGTCCGACGGACGGGGTCGTCTGGTGGCGCGATTGGCCAGGTGGCCGATCCGTCAGTCGTTGATCCGGCGCTCGCGTAGGGTCGCGGCCTTCCCGACGCGCTTGCGCAGGAAGTAGAGCTGCGCCCGACGGGCCACACCGTGGCGGACGACATCGATCTTCTCGATGCGCGGGCTGTTGATCTTGAAGGTTCGTTCCACGCCGACGCCGCTCGCGATCTTCCGAACGGTGATCGAGCGACTGATCCCGCCTCCACGGAGACGCATGATCGTCCCCTCGAAGATCTGGACCCGCTCCTTGCCGCCCTCGACGACGCGGGCGGAAACGCGGACGGTGTCTCCGCTGGCGAGGGCCGGCAGGTCGGTGCGGAGTTGGTCGGCGACGATCTCGTCGAGCACGTTCACGGTGGGGTTCCCTGGTTGTGTGGGCAGCCGGAGGCCGCGGAATGGGCGTGGATAGGGGCTGGCCGCTCGCGGCCGAGGGCGGAGTATAGCACGGGCCCCATCGGACTCAGCGACCCGGCTGACTCAGCGACCCGGCGGGTCCTCCCCTACATCGGGCCGTTTCGCCAGGTCGTCCAGGATCAGGCGCTCCTCAGGGCTGGCGGCGCGGCCGTCAAGGAGGTCGGGGCGGCGTTCGACGGTGCGGCGGAGCGAGGCGGCAAGTCGCCAGCGCCGCACGGCTTCGTGGTTTCCGCTCACGAGGACATCGGGCACGCCATGCCCGCGGAAGGTGGCCGGACGGGTGTACTGCGGGTATTCGAGGAGCCCGTTCGCGAACGACTCCTCGGCCGTCGAGGCATCGTCAATTGCGCCGGGCAGCAGCCGGATCACGGCATCGACCACCACCAGGGCCGGCAGATCGCCGCCGGTGAGGACGTAGTCGCCAATCGACAGCTCAAGATCGACGAGTTCGCGAATCCGCTCGTCGACACCCTCGTACCGGGGACAGACGAGGATGAGGTGCTCACGAAGTGCCAGGTCTTCGGCGCGGGCCTGCCTGAACGGTTCGCCTGCCGGATCAAGGAGGATGGTCGTCGCGTCCGGGCCCCCGAGGGCATCGAGCGCCGCCGCGACCGGTTCCGGGCGCATGACCATGCCCGCTCCCCCACCGTAGGGTGCGTCGTCGACGCTCCGGTGGCGCCCCAGGCCCCACTCGCGCAGGTCGTGGATCCGGATGTCCGCAAGGCCCTGCTCACGGATTCGGCCGGGAATGCTCGCCGAGAGCGGCCCCTCGAGCATGTCCGGAAAGAGCGTCAGCAGGTCAATCCGCACGTCAGCCGCCGTCTTCGGGGCTTGTTGTCGGGGCATCCTCCGTGGCGGACGTCGGGCCGTCGCCGTGCGCGGGTGCAGCTCCCAAGCTGCCCTTCCCGTGGCGTGACCAGCGCGGCCGACGACGCGGGGGACGAACCCTCTGCTCGTCCACGGGTTCACCCTCGAGATCCAGGACCGCCTCGTCCACGACGATCTCGCCACGCTCGGGCGCGAACACCCGGACGATGTCCTTCACGACCGGCAGGTCGAAGTCACCGGACGGGCCGCCGCGGACGACGAAGATCTCAGCCGTGGCGACCCGGTAGATGTCGGCGACCTTGCCGAGAACCCGGCCGTCCAGGCCGCGGACCTCTGTTCCGATGACCTCGTGCCAGTAGGCGGCTCCGGGCTCCAGATCAGTCGCACGATCGACGACCATCTCGAGGTACGCGTCGCGCAGGCGTTCGGCCGTCTGCCGATCGCGGATCTCGCGGAATCGAAGCCGCCAGCCGGGCCCGTCCTCGACGGCCGCCGCATCGGAGATCGTCAGCGGAACGGACCCGCCCTCTTCGTGCAGGACGCGTCCCGTCACGAAGCGATCCTCGGGTCGGTCAGTGAGGACCTCGACCCTGACCGCACCGTGCAACCCGTGCAGGCCGCGGACCTGGGCGACGACAAGTCGGGTGGCGGGCGACGGCTCGCCCGTCGGCGTGTCGCTCAGAGGATTTCGAGGGTCGCCGAGCCGCCGTCGCGGGCCGCGGTGACCTTCAGCAATGTGCGCAGCGCCTTCGCGACGCTGCCATTGCGACCGATGACCTTGCCCATGTCCTCCTCGGCGACATGAAGTTCGATCACGGTGCCGTCCGCATCAACGACCTCGGTCACGGTGACCGAGGCAGGGTCGTCCACAAGTGTCTTTGCGACGTACTCGACAAGTTCACGCGCTGCCATCGGGAGCCTACTTTCCTGCAGGAAGGATGCCGGCCGCCCGAAGGAGCCGCGCAACGGTGTCCGAGGGCTGGGCGCCCTTGGCGAGCCACGCCTTCGCCTTCTCGGCGTCGATCACGACCTCTGCCGGCTCGGACCGGGGGTTGTAGTGCCCGATCGTCTCGATCGGGCGGCTGTCGCGGGCATTCCGCGAATCGGCGACGACCACGCGGTATGCCGGCTGCTTCTTCGCGCCGACGCGTGTCAATCGAATTCGAACGGCCATGGGGTGCGGGCTCCTCCTGGTGGTCCGGGCCTCTTCCGGCCCGGTAGCTTACTTGACGGTGAGCACGAGCCGGCCTGTGCCGCCCGTGGTGGACGTGATGTGGGCCCCGCCGAGACCAGCGAGGTGGTCCAGATAGGGCTTGAAATCCCGGTTCCAGGACTCGAGATCCGCGCCTTCGAGGAGGTGGGATCCCGCCCAGCCGAGGATAGCGTCGAGCGCCACGAAGGCCTCGACATCGCTGGGGCTCCCCGCGAGCTGGATTGCCCGGCGGTACGCGGGAGTCGTGCTGATGGACGCCGCCTCTGCCGTGTCCAGGACCCGCTCAACCACGCCCTCCCCGATACCGAGCAGGAGGATGTCGTCGCGGGCCGCCAGCGAGAACGACAGGCGCGTGGCCGGACCCAGGCCCAGTGCGCCGGGTTCGAGGCCGAGCGCCCCGAGCACGGCCTCTAGGTCGCCGATGTCGACGCTGGTCACCGTCACCCCGTTGTGATCGACGTCGCGAACCGTCACATCCGACCCCGTCGATGCCAGGCCGAGGAGAACGCGGATCTGGGCCAGTCGGCCGGCGGTGGCCGCGGCGTCCGTGCCGCGAACGAGAATAGCTGCACCCACGGCGTCATCGATCGGCAGGCCGGCGATCCCGATGTCCTCGATCCAGCCGGCGACGTTCGTGACGCCTCCCACCGTCAGCAGCGCCGCCTCGAGTTGCTCGACGGTCTCGGCCAGGCTCGAATCGCCCTTCAGCCGGGCGATCGCGCGCTGAATGTTCGCGCCCATGCCATGCGCCTCGACGAACCCGAACGCGTCTGCCGGGAGCAGCGAGGCGAACGCGCTCGTCGCGGGTGGCGCCGCCGTGGGCACGCCGCTGGCCATCACGGCGGCGGGCAGGGGCGGTGACTGAACCTCCACCTGAAGGGCGTCATCCACGACGCGGACGCCGACCATGAGCCAGTCGGGCACATTCGACGTGACGGTATCCGTGGCGCCGAAAGCCGGGAGGAGGTCCTTGAGGATGCCGACGAGGCCCTTGCCGTCCAGGTAGGCCAGCGCGATCTGGTCGCCCGAGAGCCGCTCACGGGCCGATCGGAACGCTGAGCTTCCATCCAAGCCCGTGTGGTCGCGCTGGGCGTCGAGCCCCGCCCTGATGCTGGCGGCGTCGCCGATGAGCACGAATCGGCCGTCCACGGCGCACGAGAGATCGTGCTCGACCGTGCGGATCGCCACCTCCCGGTGGGTTTCGCCCGCGGTCGAGGAGCCGAACACGACGTCACACGTCACCGATCCATTGGTCGTCGCCACGAGGAGTCCCCTCGCATCCGTACCGCCATCGGCCAAGTGCGCGAGCGCGTCGGCGGTGACTCCCGCCGTCACCGGACCGGCCAGCAGCGGCTTGACCTGTCTTGCGTAGTCCACCTGCCCTCCCGTCGCCTGGCCGACGAGCCGATCGAGCACCTGGTCGAGCTTCTCGTCCAGGCTTGACTGGTCGGCAAAGCCGGGGAAGTTGGCGAGGAAGTTGCCGAGGTGCTGGCGCTGGTCGCCGGGCAACTCGGGCCGGAACTCAAGGACCACGACGCTGTCCGCCGGGAGGTACCGGAAGGCCTCAGGGAGGGGCTTGGCCCCGAGGATCAGGAAGGCGGCGATGGTGCCGGCGATCGCGGCGATGACCACGATTCCGGCCGCGATCCAGCGGCCTCGCCCCCGGGGCGCGGCGGATTCCGCAATCGTCGCATCGTCCGGTCGCGGATCCATCTCGTCCATGGCCTAGCGGCGACCCATGGCGCCGGCGACGCCCTTGCCGCGCGCCCCCGACAGCTGTTTCATGACCTTCTGCATGTCCGCGAACTGCTTCACCAGGCGGTTCACGTCCGGAAGGGACGTGCCGGAACCCGTGGCGATCCGTCGGCGGCGGGACGCATTGAGGATCCCGGGATCGCGCCGCTCGCGTGCGGTCATCGACCGGATGATCGCCTCCGTCCGGCGCATCTCCCCTCGGTCGACCGCCGCTTGCGCCTCCTTGGCCACGCCGCCCATTCCCGGGATCATCGACATGAGCTGACCAATGGGACCCATCTTCTGAACCTGCTGGAGCTGATCGAGCATGTCATCGAGCGTGAACGCCGATTTCCGGAGCTTTGCCTCCAGCTTCTGCGCCGCCTGGAGGTCAACGACGTCCTGGACTCGCTCCACGAGCGTCAGCACGTCGCCCATCCCGAGGATTCGACCGGCCAGGCGGTCCGGATGGAAGACCTCGAGGGCATCCGTCCTTTCACCCGTCCCCAGGAACTTGACCGGGATCCCGGTCACCGATGCGATCGAGAGCGCGGCCCCGCCCCGGGCGTCACCGTCAATCTTGGTCAGGACGAGGCCGGTCACCGGGACGGCTGCCGCAAACGCCTGCGCGACGCTGACGGCATCCTGGCCGGTCATCGCGTCAACAACGAGGAGCGTCTCGATCGGGCGGACGGCGGCATTCACGGCGGCAATCTCGGCCATGAGCGCCTCGTCGATCGTCAATCGGCCGGCGGTGTCGAGGATCACCGTGTCGCGAACGAGGCGCCGTGCGGCCTCAATACCCCCGCGTGCGATATCCACGACCGACGTTCCGACCGGGGCGCGATGGACGGGGATCTCGAGCGCACGTCCAAGCGTCTCGAGCTGGTCCCCGGCAGCGGGCCGGTACGGGTCCGCGGCGACGAGGAGCGGTCGGCGTCCGCCCTTGACGATGTGTCGGGCGAGCTTCGCCGCGGACGTGGTCTTGCCCGATCCCTGGAGTCCGACCAGGGCAATGACCGCCGGATTGCCCTGCAGCTGGAACGTCCGATTGCCGACTCCGAGGAGCGCGACGAGCTCGTCGTGGACAATCTTCACGACCTGCTGCCCGGCCGTCAGGCTGCCGAGAATGTCGGCCCCGACCGCCTGCTCCCGGATACGGGCAACGAACTCCTTGACGACCCGGAAGTTGACGTCCGCCTCCAGGAGCGAGAGGCGGATCTCCCGCATCGCGACATCCACGTCGGCCTCGGAGATCCGGCCGCGACCGGTCAGCGTGGCCAGCGTCTGGCGCAGGCGATCGCTCAGCGTGTCGAACACGGGTCCGTTTGGTCTCCTGATCGAGCTCGGTGCCGGCGCGCGCCGTCGGGCGGGCCGGGGTGGTGCGCGGATTCTGGCGACACCGGGGTGGCGGGAGTGTAGCGCATCAGCCGCCGGGAGCTGCTGCCTCGATCGTGAATGGAATTGCCTTGCTCGCGCTGCCGTCACGGATCAGGAGGGCGTACTCCCCAGCGCCCGGGGCCGGCACGTCGAAACGAGCGAGGAGCCCCGGGCTGGTCTCCCCGGGCAGGAGGACCGCAACCGACTGGCTGTGGCCGTCGGCACGCGCGGCGATCGTCGTCCCGGACGGCAGGCGCAGGCCGATGTTCGCGCCGGTGAAGGCAAAGCCGCCGGAGAAGTCGCCGCGATACCGGGCCGAGTAGGTCAGCGTCAGCGCCAGCGTGTCACGAGCCAGCTCCAACCCCCAATCGGGGAGATCGGCGCGCAGCTCGCCACCCGTCAACGTGACGGCCAGCGAACCTGCCGTGGCGGTCCCGGCGAGGGCCAGCGCCAACGGCTCGAGTGTCACGGTGCCATCGCTGCCTGGGTCCAGTGGGATGACGACCTGGTGGTCCGTCAGGCGACCGATCCGGATCGTGGCCCGGGTGACATCGAATGCATCATCGACGTCGAACTGGAGCGTGGCCGCAGCCGACTCGCCCGCGGGGACATCCGGGATGACGGTCCCGTGGGCCGGTCCCACCGCGCGCTCCTCGGTCGCGAGGGTAATCGGCGCGTCGAGGCTCGAGTAGTCCTCCCCCGGGTTCTCGAGCCGAAGCTCCACCGTGACGGACCCGCCACCCGGGTCCAGGACCGAGGTCGCTGAATCGAGATGGAGGACGAGGCCGGCGTACCAGGCGGTCACGCCCAGGGTATACGTCGTCGTGACGGGCGTCGGGAGCGGGACCCGCGTCGGCGTCGGGATCGGTATCGGCGTCGAATCCGCGCTGCAACCCCCGAGCAGCACCGCCGCCGCCATGATCGCGGTCCGTGCGGCACAACGACGTCCGATGGTCACGTGCCCGGCGGTCCGTAGAGCGCCGCGATGAACGCCGGCGGGTCGAACGGCAAGAGGTCGCCGGCGCCCTCCCCCACCCCGACGAATCGAACGGGCACGCCGAGCTGGCCCTCGATGGCAAAGACGATCCCGCCCCGTGCGGTCGAGTCCAGCTTCGTGAGCACGACTCCCGTCAGCCCGACTGCCGCGTCGAAAGCCACCGCCTGGCTGAGCCCATTCTGGCCGGTCGTCGCGTCGAGGACGAAGAAGGTCTCGGGGATCGCGCCGGGTAGCCGCCGTTCAATGACCCGGCGGATCTTGGCAAGCTCATCCATGAGGTTCGACTTCGTGTGGAGTCGCCCCGCGGTGTCGATGATGACGAGGTCGGCGCCCCGCGCGATCCCGGCGTCGAGCGCGTCATAGACAACGGCCCCGGGATCCGCGCCGGGAGCGTGGGCGACGAAGTCCGCGCCCGCCCGCTCCGACCAGATCCGAAGCTGATCGTTGGCGGCGGCCCGGTAGGTATCGGCGGCAGCCAGGACGACCCGGCGTCCCGCGCCCGCCTCCTGGATCGCCAGCTTGCCGATCGTCGTCGTCTTGCCGGTCCCGTTCACGCCGACGACGAGGACGATCGCCGGATGACCCGGCACGGCCGGCCGGAGATCCCAGCTCGGGTCGCGCGGCGCGAGGAGCGCACTGAGCTCCGCGCGGACCGCAGCCTCGGGCGACGACACGTCACGCCGCGCGCGCGCCGCCTCGATGACCCGGCTGGCGAGCATCGCCCCGACGTCCCCGGCGATGAGAGCCTCCTCAGCCGCCTCCCAGTCCGCATCGGAGAACACCGACGCGCCGAAGAGGCCCCGGAGCCGCGCCATGAAGCCGCCCCGCGAACGGGCCAGGCCCATCTCCAGGTCGGCGGCGATGACGGTCTCGACCGGGTCTCCCATGACTCAGGCGAGCTCGGAACCCGGTCCGACGGCAACCGCGTCGCGACCCAGCTCTGCGAGCTCGGTCGCCTCATCGAGCCGAAGACTGATGACGCGCGACACCGAGTCGTCCCCGACGGTGACGCCGTACAGGGCGTCGGCGATCTCGATCGTCCCGCGGTTATGGGTGATGACGATGAACTGGGTGGTCTCGGCGAGCTCACGCAGGGCGGTCGTGAAGCGGCTGACATTGGCCTCGTCGAGCGCCGCATCGACCTCGTCGAGGACGCAGAACGGAACGGGCCGGACCTCGAGCATCGCGAACAGGAGCGCCACGGCGGTGAGCGCCCGCTCCCCACCCGACAGCATCGCGAGAGCCTGTGCCTTCTTGCCCGGCGGCCGGGCGACGATCTCGATGCCGGTGGATGCAAGATCGCCCGGATCGGTCAGCGAAAGTCGCGCGAACCCCCCGCCGAACAGCTGCTGGAACCGGGCATCGAAGCGCGTCTCGAGGGCGGCGAACGTCGAGCGGAACTGCTCGGAGATCATGGTGTCGAGCTCGGCGATGAGGGCCCGCGTCCGATCGATCGCGGCTCGCAGATCGGTGTGCTGGCCCTCCAGCTCCTCCAGTCGGCCTCGGACGGTCGCGTACTCGTCGAGGGCAAACGGGTTCGCCGCACCGAGCTCGTGGTAGCGGCGCCGGAGATTCGCAAGGCGGCCCGCACTCGGTGCCTCCCCCGAGGGCGGCGTGGCTTCCCAGACCGCAGCGGCCGCGGCCAGGGCCGTGGCCAGGGGCGCCATGTCGTCCGATGACGGGTCGGACCGCTCTTCCTCGCGATCGTCGGACGTGCCCGTGGCTGCGGCCTGAACCAACATGGCCTCGGACACGGAGTCCCGCGTCGGGCCGTCCGGCGCGGGCATGGGCAGGTGATGAAGACTCAGGGCTCCGAGGCCCGCGAGCTCCACGAGGAGCTGCTCCCGGAGCGCCTCGAGGCCCAGGCGCGCCTCGAGATCACGATGCTCGGCCGCCCGCGCGCCGTCCTCGGCCCTGCGCAGGCGATCCCGCGCGATCGCCGACGCGCGCTCGGCCGCCCCAAGGCGCGCGCGATCCTCCGTGTCGGCGGCGACGAGCGCGGCGATGGCACTCCCCGCTTCTGCCTCCCGGACCCCCGTCTCCGCCAGGCGCGCGGCGAGAGCGTCACGCTCTGCCTCGAGTGCTCGCTCCCGATCGGCGAGAGCACCTTGCGCGTGATCGGCCGCTGCGATGCGCTGCTCGTCCAGGCCGGCTGCTGCCTCCGCCGCGGCCCGACGCCGGTCGGCGTCGCGCCGTGCCCCGTCAAGCTCGGCCGCCTGGGCGGCCAGCCGATCGCGACGCGCCCGCAGCTCCGTCGCACGAGCCTGCCAGGTGGCCAGCGCCTCTCGCTCGCCGCGATCCGCCGAAGGCGGTGCAGGAGCGAACGGCGCCGGGATCGCGCCACCCGCGCGTTCGGCCTCGGCATTCAGGCGCTCGAGCTGGGCCGCGTGCCAGGCCGACTCCCGAACGAGCGCCTCCAGTCGTCGCGCCGCGAGACGCTCGGCCTCCTCGGCTCGGCGGCGCTCCCCCGTGGCCGCGGACTCGGCGGCCCTGGCCGCATCCAGCGCCGCGCGCGACGCCGCGGCCGCAGCCCCGGCGGCCGCAGCCGCAGCGACGCCGGCATTGGCCGCGAGCTCCGCGGCACGAAGCTCCTCGGTCGCCCGGTCGTGCTGGGCTCGCCGTTCCAGCGTCCCGTCCGTCGGGCCGAGGCGAACCGTGATCTCACCGACGACGGCGGACCCGTCCCGCGGCACTGCAATCCAGCCGGCCGGGAGGTGCGCCTGGAGCTCCAGCGCGGCCGCGAGGTCAGGCACCCAGATCGCCCGGGCGAGAAGCCGGCCCGCGACACCGGCCCCGTCGCGGCGAAGTCCGTCACGAAGGAATCCGCCCCCCAGGGCTGCCACGCGACGGCGCAGGTCCGGACCACCCTCGACCCCAGGACCCTGGCCCGTGCCGAGGCCCGGTTGCTCGAGGTCGTCGACGACGACCGCAAGACCGCGCTCTGCCGCGTGCTCCAGGAGACCGTCGCGCTTGGCGAGGTACGCACGACCGACGCCCGCCAGGGCAGCGTCGATGGCCGACCGGAGGCTGGGATCCACGACGAGGCCGTCATCCAGCCGGCGCGCCCCACGTGCCCGCATCCGTGCCGCGAACCCACTGCCGCGGTCGTCCTCGATTTCTGCGCCTGCCCGCTCATGGCGCGCCCGGGCCGCCGCGAGTACCGCTCCCGCCAGCCCGGATCGCTCGGCGGCCGATGCGGCCGCCGCCGCCGCCTGCTCCCAATTGTCTGCCGCAGACGCGCGCGCAGCGATGGCCACGGCCTCAGCAGCGGTGCAGGCCTCGAACAGCGTGATGGCCTCTGCGTGGGCACGCTGCGCGACAACGACCCGCCCACCCATCTCCGCGGACCGGGCCGCTTCCTCGGCAGCCTGGCGCTCGGCGTCGGCGAGACGGCGGCGCGCGTTCTCCGCATCGGCCGTGCGCGCGGCAGCAGCCCGGCGAACGGCTCCGTCGTCCATTTCGCGCGCCCGGTCGGCTGCATGGAGGGTCGCCAGCTCTGCCAGGGCGGAGGCGAGGTCACGCTCCGCCTCTGCGAGCGACGCCTCGATCGCGAGATCACGTGCCGGCGCGGGCTCCGCCAGCCGGCGACGCTGCATCGCGAGATCAGCCTCCGCCGCAGCCCGCTCGGCAGCGAGGCGGTCACGGTCGCGGGCAAGCGCGCCGCGCTCGGCCGCGAAGCGCCCGTCCTCCAGTTGGGCGGCTGTGTGGGCGCTCCGAGCCTCGTCCGCTCGTACCCGGAGCTGTGCTCCGGCGCGTGCCCGCTCATCGAGCGCGGCGGCGGCGATGGCGGCGACGCCTTCGAGGACCGACAGTTCCGCGAACGCAGCGTCGATCTCCGCGCGGCCGGTCGCGAGGGCCGCCGCCTCAGCGACAATTCGGACCGCGGCGTCGTACCAGCGGACATGACCCGCGGCGAGCAGCGCCGTGACGAGCTCGTCGCCGGCGGAGACCCGCGTCGTCTGCTGTTCGGCCTGGGCCGCCAGCCGTCGGACCTGGGGCCGCAGCTCGGAAACGATGTCCTCGACGCGGGCGAGGTTTGCCTCCGACTCCGTCAGCTGCTCCTCGGCGCGGCGGCGGCGGCGTTCGTGTCGCCGCACGCCGGCGACCTCCTCGAACAACGGTCGACGCTCCTCCGGGCGCAGGGCCAGCGCCTGGTCGACCATCCCCTGGCCGATGAACAGGAACGCGTTCTCGGCGAGGTGGGCGCTGTCGAGGAGGTCCACCAGATCCTTGAGCCGGACACGCTGACGGTTGAGGAGGTACTCGTTCTCGCCGGACCGGTAGAGCCGTCGACCCAGCTCAACCACCCCGTACTCGACCGGCAGCAGGGCATCCGCATTGTCGAGCGTGAGCTGGACGTCGGCCATCCCCACGGCGGAGCGTCGCTCCGAGCCGGCCCAGATGACATCCTCCGACTTTCGCGATCGAAGTGCCCGACCCTGCTCCCCGAGCGACCAGCGCAGGGCGTCGGCGAGGTTGCTCTTGCCGGCCCCATTCGGGCCCACGACCGCGCTGATCCCCGGACCGAACGTCACGAGTGTCCGCTCGGCGAACGACTTGAAGCCCTGAAGTCGGACGGACAGGAGCCGGGCTGGGGCGCTCATCCCCGGACCTCGCCGGCCGCGCTCGCCTTGTCGAGCGCCTCGAGCGCCTCGGCGGCCGCGTTTGTCTCAGCGGTGCGGCGCGACGGACCGACGCCTGCTCCGAGCGCCCGGCCATCGACCAGCACCTCGATCCGGAAGACCCGCTCATGGTCCGGTCCAGCCGCCTCCAGGATCCGGTACTCGGGCCGTTGCCCGATCGTCTGCTGCGTGAGCTCCTGGAGCGTGTTCTTCGGACTCTTCAGCGCGGCCGGCGTGAGCGCGGCGTGAAGCTCAGGCTCGGCGATTTCGGCGATCCAATCGGCCGCGGCATCCCAGCCGAGGTCCAGGAACACCGCACCCGCGATCGCCTCGAGCGCTGAGGCAACGAGCGATGGCCGGACGCGGCCTCCCCGCAGCACCTCGCCTTCACCGAGACGGAGTTCCTCCCCGATCCCGAGACGTGTCGCGAGGCGCCCAAGGCCGGTGGTGCTGACGATGGCGGCCCGGCGCGACGAGAGCAGGCCCTCGTCATCGTCGGGGTGCCATTGGTAGAGCGCCCGGGAGATGGCGAGGCTGATCACGGCGTCGCCGAGGAACTCCAGGCGCTCGTTGTGACCGATTGCCTCCCCGGGATGCTCATGAAGCCAGGACGCATGTGTCAGCGCCTGCGCGATGAGCGCGCGGTCCCGAATCGGAAGGACGAGGCGGTCGATGAGGGCGTCGATCCGATCCTTGCTGCCGGGTGTGTCCGAGGCCCGGGGATCGGTCACGATGGAAGTCGGAGAGACGTCCCTCAGGACGACCGCTCGTCGATGTAGTCCGCCGCGTCCTGGACGGTCCGGATGCGCTCCGCGTCCTCGTCCGAGATCTCCGTCCCGAACTCCTCCTCGAGACTCATGATGAGCTCGACCAGGTCCAGGGAGTCGGCGTTCAGGTCGTCGACGAATGACGCCTCCGGCTTGACCTCATCTTCGTCAACACCGAGTTGCTCGATGACGATCTTCTTGAGGCGCTCGTATGTGGTTGCCACTGACTCCCTCCTGGGGATCTGGACCGGCGGTCATCCGCCGGGGGTGTCTCGTGCGATCTGGCCGAGAACGCCGTTCATCAGACGACGCATCGGGTCTCCGCTGTAGGTCCGTGCGAGTTCGACCCACTCGGCGATCGCCACCCGGGCCGGCGTCGGCGAGTGTAGCACCTCACCGAAGGCACATCGAAGGAGTGCCCGGTCCATGCGGGCCAATGAGACGACCGGATATCGGGGGGCAAGGACGCCGATTCGGGCGTCGATCGTATCGCGGTGGCGAACGACGATCTCCACCAGCGTCCGCGCCAACGCCGCGGTTTCCGGGTCTCCCTCCGACTCGGCGAGCTCGCGCTCGAGGATGGCAAGCGCGGTGCGTTGTCCAAACTCGGCCTCGAACACCGCCGAGAGCGCCGCCCGACGGGCCGCTCGGCGACTTCGGAGCCGATCAGCTGCCGATGCCATCGACGATGACGGTGACCGACCCGAGCTGGAGCCCCAGAAGTCGCTCGATGGCGCCGGCGACCGCGACACGGGCATCGCGCCCGACAGCGGCCAGGTTCGCGCCGGGGCGGGCGATGACCCAGACGCGAATATCGACCTGTTCGTCATGGGTCCGCACCGCGACCGGCGCTCCGCGGAAGAACGCTCGCCACTGGGGACCGCCCCGGGCGACACGGAGGACACCAGGGACCTCGAGCGCGGCTAGCCGAGCCATCTCCACGATGACTCCGCGGCCCACGGACAGGGCGAACCCACTCACGCCGTGACCTCGCTCGACACCGGTTCCGACGTGCCGTCGGCGGGAGTGGTGCCAATCCCTCCCACGCGAGCCGCGTCCTCGGCCAGTGCCGCGGCGATTAGACCCGGCACATCAGTCCTGGCCGTGCGCGCGGCGACATCGCACGCGAACCCGATCATTCGCCGCTTCGCCCGGCCATGGGTGATGATCACCGACCCGCGAACACCGAGGAGTGGCCCGCCGCCGACCTTCTCGTAGTCGAAGACATCCCGGATTCGCGCCAACCCGGGGCGCAGGAGCAGGTACCCGAGCCTTCCCCGGAGCGAGCCGCGGAACTCGGCCCGGAAGTGGTCGAAGATGAACGTGGACAGGCCCTCAAAGAACTTGATCACGACGTTCCCGGTGACCGCATCCGTGACGACCACATCGGCCAGCGTGCCAGTCAGGTCGCGGCCCTCGACGTTCCCGACGAAGTGCAGACTGGACGCGTCGAGGAGCTCGGTCGCCTGCTGGATCCTGAGGTCTCCCTTGCCCTTTTCCTCGCCGATCGACAGGAGCGCCACACGAGGGTTCGCGATGCCCAGGACGCGCTCGGCAAAGATCGAGCCCATCCGTGCGTATTGGGCGAGGTTCTGGGCGCTCGAGTCCGGGTTGGCCCCGATATCGAGGAGCACGAACGGGGTGCCGTCGCGGATCATCTGGACAGCGAGCGCCGGGCGATCCACGCCGGGCAGCCGACCGATCCGGAGCACGGCCGCGGCCATCGCCGCCCCGGTGTGCCCCGCGGTGACGACCGCATCGGCGTCCCCGCCCCGGACCAAGTTGCAGGCGACGATGATGGAGGCGTCCTTCTTCTCGCGCATCGCCTGCGCGGGATGCTCGTGCATCTCGACGATCTCGGAGGCATGGACGAGCGAGACGTTGACCGGCATGGCGCCGGCGATCTCGCGAAGGCGCGCCTCGTCGCCGACGAGGAGGATCCGATCCTCGGGGTGCGCCCTGGCGTGAACGAGCGCGCCCGGGACGATCTCGGCCGGACCGTGATCTCCGCCCATCGCGTCGACCGCGATCCGGACCCCGCGAGCGTCCGACTGCGGCGCAACGGCCTGGGTGATCACGGGATCAGGACGCGGGCTCGTCCTTGGCCGTCTTCAGCTCGAGGACCGGGCGACCGCCGTAATACCCGCAGTTCGGGCAGGCGCGATGACCGCGCTTCGGCTGATGGCAGTGCGAGCACTCCTCGAGCTGCGGGAGTTCGAGCGCCAGATGTGCGCGTCGATCTCCCTGGCGAGCGTGGGAGACCCGTCGCTTGGGCACGCCCATGGTGTCGTGTTGCTCCTTTCGAGAACCTCGCCGTCGTGCGAGGGCCGGGCGACGCGGCGCGCAGGCGCGACGCGGTCATCGTGTCACATTCGGATGGCCCGGGGCGCAAAGGCGTGGGACCGAGGCCGGAGTCTACTCGTTCTCGGCGTCGCCGTCGACCCGGAAGGTTCGCAGTGCGGCGAGACGAGGGTCGACTTCGTCACCGTCGTGCTCGCGGTGGCCATCCCCCAGCGGCGCACCGCAGACCACGCACAGACCCGGGCAATCCGGCCGGCAGAGCGGAGCGATCGGCTCGGCGAGGGAGATCGCATCCCGCAGGAGGGGCTCGAGATCCAGCTCATGGTGGTCCGTCAGCCGGTTCACCTCGGGCTCCGCGGTCCGGTCGGTCTCCTGCCCCGTTGCCAGGTCGATGCTCGGGAGGACCTCCTCGCGGATGTCGAGTCTGACGGGGACCAGGGCAGGTCCGAGGCAGCGTGAGCACTCGGTCGTCAGGGCTGTTCGAATCCGCGCATCCACGAGGACGCCCCGGTTCGTCCGGGCAATCGCCACCGTGCCCTGGATGGGCGCGGCCAGGCGGAAGCCATCGTCGAGCGCGATGGTCACGTCGGTGATCTCGACACGGCGAGTGGAGCCAAGGGGATCGGCGAGGAGTCCCGCGAGCGGGATCACCAGGGAAACGGGCGGTGTCACCGGTATCCGGGGCGGTCGTCGTCCTCGTCGACGTCGTCGTCATCATCGGCGTCGTCATCGGCGGTGAAGGCCGCATCCGTCTCCGCCGCAGCCAGCTCGGCGCGACGGTCGTCGAGGACGGCGATGCCCTTCTGAACCCCTGCCAGCGCCTTGCCGACCTCCGATTCGAGCGTCTCGAGCAGGCCCATCGCGTAGTCGTCCGCTCCGGCGCGGGTCTCCTCGCCCTGGGCTCTCGCCTCGTCGATGAGCCGCCGGCCCTCCTCCTCCGCCAGTTCCAGGAGCCCTCGCTCCCCGATCAGGAACGCAGCCTGCTCCTGGGCACGGCTGATGATCCCGCTCGCCTCCGCCTCTGCCTTCTCGATGATCCGCTCGCCTTCCGCGTTGATTCGCTTGGCGGCCCGGACTTCCTCGGGAATGGCCACCCGGAGCTGGTCCACGAGGTCGAGGATGGCGTCACGATCGACGACCGCGCTCCGCGTCAGCGGAAGGGACTTGCCCGTGGCGATCAGGGACTCGAGCCGCTCGAGGAGGAAGATGATGTCCAGTGGAGGAATCTCCGGCGGGGCTGGTCAGCGCCGCGATTATCGCACGTGGCCGGGGCTTACCGGCGGCCCAATACGTCAGCAATCGCCGTCACCGCGGACGGCGGCACCATCTCGCTCACATCGCCCCCGAACGCCGCAATCTCCTTGACGAGGCTCGAACTCACATAGCCGTGCTCGAGCGAAGTCATGAAGAACACCGTGTCGACATCCGGGGCGAGCTTCCGGTTGTTGTGGGCAAGCTGCATCTCCGCCTCGAAGTCGGACACGGCCCGAAGGCCCCGGACGATCGATGTCGCGCCGTGTGCATGGACCGCGTTCACGGTCAGGCCTTCGAACGTGGTCACCTCCACGCGGTCGGCCGGAAGCCCGGCCTCCTCGATCGCGGACCGGACGACGGCGACTCGCTCCTCGGCCGACAGGAAGGGCGTCTTCCTCGGGTTGCGGAGGACGGCGACGACCACCCGATCGAACACATCGAGAGCGCGCCCGAGCACGTCGAGATGCCCGTTCGTCACGGGGTCGAACGACCCGGGGTAGACCGCAATCCTCACGCCAGCGCCTCCGTTGGCTCGACCACCCTGTAGAAGGTGAGCGCCGTATCGCCGAAGCGACGTGCTCGGTCCGATGCTAGCAGCCCGATCCGGTCGGGCGGCTGATCACGCCAGAAGTGCTTGGCGACGACGATTGCATCCTGCGCCAGGAGGGACGCCCTTCCTCCGAGCTGTTCGAGGGCGCTGACGAGGAGCGCCGGACGGTCGTATGGAGGATCCACGATCACCACCCCGTACGGCCCACCGGATGCCGCGTCGGGGCCCGAAAGCCAGGTGATCGCCTCGGCTCGGACCACGATCGCAGCATCGCCGGCCAGGTGCGTCCGTGCCAGGTTCGCCCGGATCGTGGCCAGGGCCTTCGTGTCCTTCTCCACGAAGGTCGCCAGACGTGCGCCGCGCGAGAGCGCCTCGATGCCGGCCGCGCCACTGCCCGCGAAAAGGTCGAGCACGGATGCCCCGCCCAGCTCCGGTTCAAGGATCGCGAAGAGCGCCTGCTTCACGCGATCGGCCAGCGGCCGAGTGATGGCACCCGGTGCGGCGAGCCGCGTCCCGCGGGCTGAGCCGGCGATCACGCGCCCTGCCCCAACGCCGCTCTGCTCGCGGCCGCTCATGCGCCCGAGCCCGTCATGCGCCCGAGCCCGCATCGGCGCGCGCCACCGGTGCGAGCCAGCCGGTCTTGAGTTCGACCTCGAGCGCCTCGTGGCCCGGTCGCAGGTTCCCGGCGGCGTCCAGCAGCGATTCTGCGATCTCTCGAGCGCGCACGGCGAGATCGCGATGGCCCTCGCGCTGCAACGAGGCAACCCGGAGGGCGGGCAGGCCGCTCTGCTCGAACCCGAGGACGTCCCCCTCGCGCCGGAGCTCCCAGTCCTTCTCGGCGAGCGCGAAGCCGTCCCGCTCGTCGCGGATGGCGGCCAGACGGGCCCGGGCAGTCTCGTCCTCCGAGTCGGAGACGAGGACGCAGAACGACTCCAGGAGCCCACGTCCAACCCGGCCTCGGAGCTGGTGGAGCTGGGCAAGCCCGAACCGGTCGGCGCTCTCGATGATCATCATCGTCGCCTCCGGCACGTCCACGCCCACCTCGACGACCGTCGTCCCGACGAGGACATCCAGCTCGCCGTCCCTGAACCGAGCCATCTCGGCATCGCGATCGGCCGGCTTCAGGCGGCCGTGGACCAGCCCGACGCGAAGCGGCGCGAGGAGCTCGCGGAGGCGAACCGCCTCCGCCTCCGCGGCGACCGCCGTCGACTCGATGATGGCCTCATCCGGGGGCCCGAACAAATCAAGGGCGGCACCGTCGCCGGCCTCGAGGTCCACCTCGCTCGGTGCGATGAGCGGGACCACGACGAAGGTCCGATTGCCACGGGCCGCCTCCTCGCGAACGCGGTCCCACGTCCTGTCGAGATCGGCGAACCCGCGAATGCCGGTCCGAATCCCGACGCGGCCCTCGGGCGGTGTCCGCAGGTCGGTGACGTCAAGGTCGGCATACAGGACCTGGCCGAGGGTCCGTGGGATCGGCGTCGCGGTCATCAGCAGGACATCCGGCACCGTCCCACCCTTTGCCTCCAGGGCGGCCCGTTGCTCGACCCCAAAGCGGTGCTGCTCATCGATGACGGCGAGCCCCAGATCGGCGAAACGAACCGACTCCGAAATCAGCGCGTGCGTTCCGACAACGATTCCGGCCTGGCCGGAAGCAAGGAGCTCGCGCGTCCGAGTCGCGTCACTAGCACGCATCGAGCCGGTGAGGAGCTCCACCCCGATTCCGAGCGGCGCGAGGAGGTCGGCCAGCGTCCGCTGGTGCTGCCGGGCGAGAAGGTCCGTCGGGGCCAGAAGTGCACCCTGCCGGCCGGAGAGCGCGGTCGCCGCGAGCGCCCAGGCCGCGACCGCGGTCTTGCCCGACCCGACATCCCCCTGGAGGAGGCGCAGCATCGGGGTCGGTCGGGCGAGATCCTCGCGCACGGCTACGATGGCGGCTGCCTGATCGGCGGTGAGGGTGACCCGTCGGGCGACCTTCACCGTCAGCGCGGCCTCGAGAGCGTCCCGGATCGCACGGTCCTGTGGGTCCGTCACGACGACCGAGCGGCCGTGCTCCCCCACCCGCTCGCGGCGCCGGGCGACCATCCCGAGCTGCAATGCCAGGAGCTCGTCGAACGCGAGACGGCGGAGCGCCTCGTCGCGGCGCTCGAAGGACGTCGGGTAGTGCGCTTCCTCGAGCGCCTGGCCGATCCTGTCGAGGCCGAGACCCTCGCGGACGGCAGCGGGCAGGTACTCCGGGTAGGCCGCGCCGGTCCGGTCCAGCGCAGCCCGAACAGCCCGGCGCAGCGAGGCCGCGGTCAGGCCGGCGGTGAGCCGGTAGATCGGCACGATCCGGCCGGCATGGAGAAGCGCAGCCCCGTCGTCGGCCTGGAACTCGGGGTTGTCGAGGGTGATCCGGTAGCCGAAGCGCCGGATCTTGCCGCTGACGACGATCGCGTCGCCCGCCTTCAGGCGGCGCTCGATGTATCGACGCCCGAACCACGTCGCGTCCAGACTCCCGGTCTCGTCCTCCAGGCGCGCGATCGTCCGCTGGACCCGCCGCCGGAACGATGCCTCGACCCGCAGCTCAGCCACCCTGACGCGTGCCGAAACGAGTTCGCCGTCAGCGACGTTCCCGAGGTCACCGATCCGGCGCATCTCGCGAAGGTCTTCGTAGCGACGCGGCACGCGGAACAGGAGGTCGCGTACGCGAACCAACCCGACGCGGCGCCCCGTCCGGGCGAGAACGCTCGCACCCGGCAGGCCGGACCGCCCGATCGGGGTATCGAGGAGCTCGAGCGGACTCGCGGGCGGTGACGCCGGGGTCCGCGGCGCACGACGTGCGGCCGGACGGGAGCCGGGCGGCCGGGGATCCCGACCTGCTGTGCCCGCCACGCCTACTCGGCGGAGATCAGGTAGCGATAGTGCGGCTGGCCGCCGTGAACCACCTCGACCTCCGCCCCGGGCACCGCTGCTCCGATCTTTCTCGCGAGCACTTCCGTCGACGCGAGGTCCGTCCCCTCGCCGTAGTAGACGGTGAGAAGCTCGAAGCCCGGCTGGAGCGAGGCCACGGCAGCGAGCACAGCGGCGGTGGGATCGTCATCGACGGACACGAGCCCATCGTCCGGGTCCAACGCGATCGTCTGGCCCTCGCGGACCTTCGTGCCGCCGATCGTGGCATCGCGCACTGCGGTCGTCACCGCCAGCGACTGGACCGCTCGACCCGCGATCGTCATGGACACGGCGTTGTCCGTCGCGCCCTTCGTGGGATCGAGAGCGAGCAGAGCGGCGAAGCCCTCGGCCGCATTGCGGGTAGCGACGACGGCGACCGGCCGGTCGGCCATCTCGGCCACCTGGCGGGCCGCGAGCACGACGTTCGGATTGTTGGGCAGCACGAGGATCTCCCTCGCGCTGACCGCCCTGACGGCTTCGAGGAGCTCGCCGGTGCTTGGATTGGCGGATTGCCCGCCAACGACCACGCGGCTCACGCCGAAGTCCCGGAAGATCGCGGCAAGACCCTCGCCGGCTGCCACCGCGATCACGGCGAGCGGCAGGATCGCCGCGCCGCCTGATCCGTTTGACCGGTCGGTGGTCTGTTCGGTGGATGTGGGCGCGGCGTCCGTTCGCGCCGGGTCCACGGCTGCCGGCGGTCCATCGGCGCCAGCGGTGAACGCGGCGGCCCGCGTTTCCCGAACGTCACGGGCCTGGTGGTCGAGGTTTTCAACACTGATCCGCGAGAGCGACCCGATCCCGAGTCCATAGCCGATGACGAGGTCCGGCCGTTCGTTGTGGATGTGGATCTTGAGCGCGCGCGGATCCCCCGCGACAAGCACCGACTCGCCGATCGATTCGAGGTGATCTCGAATGGCATCGACATCGAGGCTCGCGGCCGGCCGGGCCTGGAGCAGGAACATCGTCTCGTAGCCGAAGCCCTCGTCCGCGTGGGCCACCAGGACCGACGCCCTGACGGGGGTGCCCGTCGGCATGCGGGCGGCCTCGGGTGCCTGACCGACGAGGAACAGGAGCGCACCCTGGAAGAGCCGGTAGAGTCCCTGCCCGCCCGCGTCCACGACGCCCGCCTCACGGAGGATCGGCAGCAGCGACGGCGTCCTCGCCACCGACTTCTCGGCCGCATCGAGGGTGACGGTCAGAACGGTCTCGACATTGTTTTCGCGCTCCGCAGCCGCCACGGCAGCTGCCGAAGCCTCGCGAATGACGGTGAGGATCGTGCCCTCAACGGGCTTCGCGACCGCGCCGTACGCCGCCCGCGTCCCCAGGTCCAGGGCGTTCGCAAGGTCGAGGCCGTTGAACCGGCTCTTGCCGGCCAGACCCTCTGCAAAGCCGCGCAGAATCTGGCTGGTGATGACGCCGGAGTTGCCCCGGGCGCCCATGAGCGCCCCGAACGAGGCGGCCGCGGCAATGCGCTCCGCGGGGGCCTTCCCGCCGGCGCCCTCGGCCTCGATGAGGGCCGCCTTCACGGTGGCGAACATGTTCGATCCCGTGTCGCCGTCCGGGACCGGGAAGACGTTCAGGACGTTGATCTCATCGACATAGAGTTCCAGGTTGGCGACAGCCGCCCGGAACGCGCCGAGCAGACTCGCTCCGTCGCAGGCGCGGCGAACCATCAGGCGACGTCCGTCCCGCTGTCTGCGCGATCCGAGCTGCCGATATCCCGACCGTGCACTGCGGTCGGCGGGTGCGAGCGCGGAGACGCCTCGAGGCCGGCGATCCGGATCCGCAGTTCGTCCACTTCACGTCCGAGCGCCCGCCGGATGCCGTATCGGACGGCCGAGTCGACCTGGCGGGCGACCTCGGCAACGGGCAGCCCGGCGGTTACCCGCAGGCGAAGGCGGATCCCGAGGCGGTCATCCGAGAAGCTGATCCGGATCCCGGGAGACCCGCCCACGAGCGCGGCGCGCACCCGTTCCAGTGGCCCTGCCCCGAACCCGGCCACGCCGTACGAACCAAGGACCGCCGCGCGCGTGATGTCCGTCGCGGCGCGTCGTGTCGCGAGGGCTCGGCCGGGGATCTCGTCGGTGGGCAACGGGCGGGGTCCTCGTCAGCCCGGGCAGGCCGTTCGTCGGGGCCGCCCTGGGTGCGTGGTACTATACCGCCCCGCTCGGGCTCCACCGTCCCGGCGCCCGATGAATCCACCTTCCGAGGACATAATGGCCCGTTCCTGCGCGATCTGCGGCAAGGCATCAATGGGCGGCTTCAATCCCCAGTCGTCGGGGATGAACCGCGTGCGTGCCCATCGCCGCTACCATCCGAACCTGCAGCCGCTCGTCATCGAACGGGCCGGGGTTCCGACGAAGACGCTCGCCTGCACGCGCTGCCGCCGGACGCTCACGAAGAACGCCCGCTAGGTCCAGCCTGCCGCGGCCCACGGGCCGCCGTCGTCAGCTCCGCACGCGGTCGGCGGTGTCCAGCCAGAGCGTGAACGGTCCGTCGTTGACGAGCTCGACGGCCATTTCCGCCCCGAACCGTCCGGTCACCACGGGAACGACGCCGGCCTCGGAGAGCCGTGCCGCGACCCGCCCGTAGAGCCGCTCCGCGAGATCCGGAGCCGCGGCATCGGTGAATCCGGGCCGCCTGCCCCGAGAAGTGTCCGCAAAGAGGGTGAACTGGCTGACCACCAGCAGCCCGCCGCCGACCTCGAGGATCGAGCGGTTGGTCTTGCCCGCTTCGTCCCGGAAGATCCGCAGCTCGACGATCCGGCGCGCCAGCGAATCGGCCGTGTGCTCGTCGTCACGGTGGCCCACGCCGAGGAGCACCACGAGCCCAAAGCCGATCTCGGCTACGACCTCATCCGCGACCCGGACCTCGGCCCGGGAGACGCGCTGGAGGAGCGCCCGCATCAGCGCGAGATCGCGCCGAGGGCGGCCCGCCACAGGCCGCCGATGACGAGCGCCCACGGCAGCAGGAGCACCGGCGTGTCCGCCCCGCCGAGCCAGCCCCCGATCACGACGCCGACGACACCGACCGCGCCCACCAGCGCGATCGCCGCCCCCTGGCGGACCAGGCCCCAGCGAACCCGCCCCGCGACACGGCGGAGGGCGCCCGCGTCCCCGGCCGCGCCGGCCTCCACCGCAGCCTCGACCGCGGGGTCGGCGGCGCGATCCACGACTCGCCGGAACCAGCCGGGGGCGTGGACGATCGCGAAGTACGCCACGGCCGCATAGGCGATGCCACCGAGCACGTCGACGACGTAGTGATCCGCCAGGTAGACGATTGCCAGCCAGACGGCCGCGGCATAGCCGAGCATCAGCCATCCGGGCCGCCCAAAGGCCCGGCGCGCGAACAGGAAGGCGAGGAACGGATAGGCGGCGTGGAGCGACGGAAACGCGGCGACGGCGTTTGGGTTCACCTCGTAGATCGCGTAGCTGTAGAGATACCGACCCTCGAACCCGAACAGGCGGGCGAGATCGTTGAAGCCCTGGGCCTTGAGGTAGGTGATCGCGGGCGCCCCGTCCGGACCCGGTATGAGACCGCGCTCTGCGGCCCACCAGGGCGGTGCGACCGGCAGGACCAGGTAGGTCGCGAAGGCCACCATCGACAGGAGGATGAGGGCGGCGACGTAGTCGTAGTACGCCCGTCGGCGGCGAACCCAGAGCAGGAACGCGACTGCGATCGGCAGTGGGAAATGGAGGAAGTACAGGATCGTGGCGACGATGGCCCAGGGGTCCTGACCCGTCGCCGGGTGAAGTGCCTCCTGGAGCACCTGCGTCGGAAGCTGGCCACCAAAGAGCCACAGCTCGAGATCCAGGACATCGGCCGAATGGATGACCCGATTGATGTCGTCCGCGTAGCCGCGCATCAGCTCGTAGGCCAGGAACAGCCCGATGAAGGGAACCCAGTCGCGGATGAACAACCGGCCCCGACCAAGGAGCACGGCGGCGAGGCCCAGCGCAATGAGCATCACATCCGGCGTGATTGCAACCCCGCTCACAATCATGAGGACGGACAAGACGATCACGTAGCCGACGATCGTGAGCAGCAGGAGCCGGTCGTTGCGCCGGTGGAGGTCGCCGTGCCTGGCATCGACCGCCGGGGCCAGCGCCGGGGCCGGCGCAACCTGCGCGGCGCCCGCCACGGTCAACGCCTGGTCCGCGGGCAGCGCCAGCTCGTCCGTCACGGGACGAGTTCGCTGGGATGCGGAGGACGGGGTGCCGGCACGAACGGCGCGTCCGGCATCCCGGCAGCGCGCCAGGCGTCCGCATCGGCGACGAGGGCCGCGCGGCGAGTCCCGAAGCGCTCGATCGCGGCGGCCTCTGACGAAGCTGGAAGGAGGACGTCCCAGTCCCGCTGCGCATCGTCCGCTTCTAGGTCCAGTGGTCCCGATCGGAAGATGAACACCGGGATGCCCGCTCGCTCGATCTCGCCCTGGACTGTCCGGGCAAGGTGGCGTGGCAACGTGGCAAAGGTGACCATCCGGTCACGCGGGATCGGCGGAACCCCGCCGTTCAGGGCGTACTGGTAGCCCTCATCGGCGAGCGCCCGGACGAGCCGGATCTCGCGCCCCATGTTCCGGCCCTTGATCCAGAGCGCCGATCCCACGACGAGGACGTCCGCGGCGAGCCCGCCCACGAGCTCGGCGGTATCGCGACTCACCCCGCCGTCCACGTGGACCTCGGCACCATGAAGCTTGTGCGACAGGTACTCGCGGGCGGCGAGGATCTTGGCCCTCGCGACATCGGCCATGAAGGCCTGCCCGCCGAACCCGGGCTCGACCGTCATGACCATGACGATGTCGAGGAGATGCCGGTACGGCTCGAGCGCCGTCAACGGCGTCCCGGGACGGAGGGCCAGGCCGACGGCCCGCCCTGCCGCTCGAACCTGACGAAGCGTCGGCTCAATCGGCTCTTCGACCTCGACATGGATCGTCACGGAGTCGCACCCGGCGTCGAGGAACTGGTCCACGTATCGGGCCGGCTCGGAGATCATCAGGTGGGCGTCGAACGGGAGGCGCGTCCTCCGTCGGAGCGCCTTGATCGTCCGCGGTCCGAACGTGAGGTTCGGTACGAAGTGACCATCCATGACGTCAAGGTGGATCCGGTCCGCGCCTTCCTGCTCCGCTCGGCGCACCGCGTACGCGAGGTTGCCAAGGTCGGCGTCGAGAATGCTCGCGGCGACGCGAGCGCGCCCCAGAACCGTCGGAGGCTGCGGGGATGCCGGACGACGAGGCGGCATCAGTGTTCCACGCCGACCGGTGCTGCCTCGGTGCTGCGCTCGCCCCGGAGGGCGGCCGCGGACGACGCCTCGAGCCGCTCACGCCGGCGTGCGACGCTCGGAGTGGACGGAGCTCCGGCGCGCTCCGCGGCCAGCTGGCCGCACGCGGCGCCGACCTCCTGGCCCCGATTTCGGCGGATCGTCACAGGCAGCCCGGCGGTTCGAAGGCGATCCGCGAAACGTTCGATGACGGGCATCGGGCTGGCGTTCCAGGGGGTGTGCGCGACGGCGTTCATCGGGATGAGGTTGACGTGCGCCAGGGTCCCGCGCAGGAGCGCAGCCATCGCGTCGGCATCAACGTCCGTGTCGTTCACGCCACCGATCATCGTCACTTCATAGCTGATCCGCCGTCCCGTCGCGGTTGCATGCTCGCGGGCCGCGGCGACGACCTCGCCGACCGGCCAGCGCCGGTTGAGCGGCACGAGCACGTCGCGCAGTGGGTCGCGTGCGGCATGGAGGCTGACCGCGAGCGTGAACTGCGGCCCGAGCGCGGTCAGGCGCCGAATGCCCGGAACGACCCCGGACGTGGAGACGGTGATGTGCCGCGCACCGAGACCGAACCGCACGGGATCGTTGAGCGCCTCAACCGCTTCGAGGACACGATCCAGGTTCAGGAGCGGCTCGCCCATCCCCATGAACACGATGTTCGTCAGGCGACGGCCGCGCGCGGCGAGGCGTCGTGCCGCGGCCCGGACCTGGTCAAGGATCTCCGCCGTCTCGAGGTCGCGCCCGAAACCGAGCTCACCCGTGGCGCAGAACGGGCAGCCGACGGCGCAGCCCGCCTGGCTCGAGATGCACAGGGTGTTCCGCTCCCGCCGATCCGCTCCCGCCGGATAGTGCATGAGCACGCTCTCGATTGCGACGTCGTCGCCGAGGCGGTGGAGGGCCTTCTCGGTGCGGCCGCCGTCCGCTACGGTCAGCTCCGAGTCGGCGAGCGTGTCCCAGCGAAACGCGGCCGCCAGCGCGGCGCGGGTCCCGGCCGGGAGCGTGGAGATCGCCGACGGGTCCGGTGCGCCGGTACGCCAGACGGCGTCGAGCACCTGACGCGCTCGGAACGGCGGCTCGCCCCGGTCGCGGAACCACGCCTCCAGGGAGTCGGATGACACGCCGGCGATCCCGGCGGCAGCGCTGGACCCGGCGAGTGCGCGCGGCGCCAGGACGGAGAGGGTCTGGTCGGGCATCGGGCCGCATTGTCGCATGGGCTCGAACGGGCGCCTGCACCCGCCCGAAAGCCGGCGCGTTCCTTACTCGATGGGCCCGTGCCGCGCCGATCGCAGGGCGTGCCAGGTGCGCACGGCGGTCATCGGCAACTCGGTCGGTCGAATCCCCGTGGCCGCAGCGACTGCATTTGCGATGGCCGCCGGGCCTCCGACGACCGCCGCCTCCCCGATCCCCTTTGCCCCGAACGGACCATCGGGTGCCGGCACCTCCACGAACGCGGTCCCGAACTCGGGGACGTCCTCTGCGCGCGGCAGCGCATAGTCGAGGAACGTCGCCGCGAGGAGCTGGCCGGACTCGTCGTGAACCATCGCTTCGCGGAGCGCCCAGCCGACCGCCTGCGCCGCGCCGCCGTGCTGCTGGCCTGCGATGAGGGCCGGGTTCAGCGCCCGTCCCACATCCTGGACCGCGTCGAAGGCGAGCAGCCGGATCTCGCCCGTGTCGCTGTCCACGCGGACATGGGCCACGAAGGCCGCGACCGAGGGCGCAAGGCTCGTATGCGCTGACGTGGCATGACCCTCGATCGGAGCCCGGGACGCGCGGTCGTTGGCGCGGATCAGTTTCGCAACCGGAATCCCGCGATCCGGGCTGCCGCGTGGCCGGACGACTCCCGCGACGATCTCGAGATCGGCCTCGTCGATCTCCAGCTCCAGCGAAGCGGCGTGGAGCAGCTGGCGCCTTGCGTCTTCGGCCGCGAGCCGGACGGCGCGCCCCGCCGAATACGTGACCGTGCTGCCACCGCTCCCCGGGGACGGCGGGGCGCTTCCGGTGTCGGCCGTGATGACCTGGACGTCGTCTGGCGAGATCCCGAGCACCTCGGCCGCGATTGCCTGGAATGCGCCCGATGTTCCGGACATATCCACGACCCCGGTCACGATCTGGACGCTCCCGTCTGGCGACATGCGACAGAGCGCTGCGGCCGCATCCTTGCTGCCCGGCCAGTAGCCGACTGAAAGCCCGATCCCCTCCCCCGCCGGAAGCTCGGCCCGCGCTGCCCAGGTCGGCCGCGCCGCGATCGCCTCGAGCACTTCGGGCAGCGCGTGGCGGACCCACGTCTCCCCATCGACCATCGGATCACCCGCGACCGCGCCGTTCCGACGACGCAGTTCCACCGGATCCATTCCCAGCCGCATCGCGAGTTCGTCGATCGCCGACTCGATCGCGAACGCGGTCGGCGGACCGCTCGGGGCGCGGTACGGGCCGGCGCCGACCCGGTTGGTCAGGACACCGTAGGCGCTGATGTCGACGGCCGGCCAGCGGTAGGGGCCTGCAACGAGGATCCCTGCGAGGGCATCCACGCTGAATTCAGTGAATGCCCCTGCGTCGGCGATCAGCCGCGCTCTGATGGCCGCAAAGCGGCCGTCAGAATCGGCCCCGATCTCCAGGTCGATGTCAAACGCCTGCGACGGGTTGGTGGCAAGAAAGTCCTCTCGCCGTTCCAGGACGAGTCGGACCGGACGGCGGAGCCGGAGCGCTGCTGCTGCCACGAGCGGCTCGAACAGGGCCCACTTGCCGCCGAATGCGCCGCCCAGCGGCGCGGGGACCACGCGAATGCGGTGGGTCGGGATCCCGAGGACGCGGCCGAGGTCGTTGCGGAGCAGGAACGTCGCCTGCGTGCTCGACTCGACGACGAGGGTCCCGTCGTCGTCGGTCCAGGCCGTGCAGGCTTGCGGCTCGACGTAGCCCTGGTGGACCCAGGACGTCCGGAACCGACGATGGACGCTGGCCGCGGCCGCGACCAGGGCGGCGTCGACATCGCCTATCCGGTAGCGCGTTCGCGCGACCACGTTCGGTGACCAGCGCTCCCGCTCGATCGAGGCGTGGCTCGTACCGCCGACGGCGGCGTGCGTCTGCGCATCCATCGCGGGCCCGGCGTCCCTGATTGCCCCGAGATCGGCTCGAACGAGCGGTCCGTCGGGTGCCATCGCGGCGACGGGATCGACGACGGCCGGGAGCGGCTCGAGATCCATGAGAACGAGCTCGGCGCCATCGGCCGCAGCGGCTTCTGACTCCGCGACCACGAGCGCGATCGGCTGTCCGGCGAACACGATCTCGTTCATCGCGAGCGGCAGCGCGAGCCGATCGCCGCCCGGCCGCAGCTGCAGGTCCGAGGCGGTCAGGACGGCCACGACGCCCGGGACCGAGCGTGCAGCCGTGGAATCGATCCCCTCGATCCGGGCATGCGCATGCGTCCCGAGCACGAGGCGCGCGTGCAGCACAGCTGGATGGATCCGATCCGCGGCGAAGCGGATGGCGCCCCGCACCTTCACCTCCGAGTCGGGCCGCGGACGGCTCACGCCGACTCCGTGGGACCTGGTCAACGGAGTACGTCCGGGGCGAGGCGCGTCTCCGTCCCGGTTGCGTCGACGAGGGACCCGACGATCGCCGGATGCCCGCGCCGGAAGGCGGCGATCCCCATGCGCCGACCACCGGACGGCTGCACATCGAGCAGGCGCAGGCGACCGTCCGCTGTGACGAGCACGAGGCCATCCCCGTCGGCCATGAGCGACCCGGGCCGATCGCCGGGCTGCCCCGGCTCAACCCCGGCGTCATGGATCACGAGGCGATCCCCGCTGATCTCGACGAAGCTGCCCGGCCATGGGCGGTAGGCACGAACCTGGCGCTCCAGGTCCGCGGCCCCTCGTCGCGGGTCCAGGCGGCCGTCGGCGCGCCGGAGGGTCTTCGTGAGCGTGGCGCGGGCGGCGTCCTGCGGCTGCGGCACCGTACGACCGGCGAGCACTGCCGGGAGGACCTCCGCCAACAGCGATGCGCCCTCGGCCGCCGCGCGTGCCTCGAGGCCTGGAGCGTCCTCCGTGCCGTCGAGGGCCCAGGATCGGTCCGCGATGACCGGCCCCGTGTCAAGCCCCGCATCCATCTGCATGATCGCCACGCCACCGACTCGATCGCCGGCGAGGATCGTGGCTGGGATCGGCGTGGCGCCGCGGTGACGCGGGAGGAGCGAGGGATGGACGTTGAGGATCCCGAGCCGCGGCAGGTCGATGATCGCGGCCGGAATGAGCTGCCCGAAGTCCGCCAGGACCCCGAGATCCGGCTCGAACGCCCGGATCGACTCGATGGCCTCCGGGGCGCGGACGCGAGCGACCTGGAGGTGCGGCAGTCCGTACCGACGAGCGGCCACCGCCACGGGCACGGGGGTGAGTGCGGCCCGCCGGCCGCTGGGCAGGTCCGGTGGCGTCACGACACCCACGATGACCACGCCCGTGCGTCCGACGAGCGCTTCGAGGATCGAAACCGCGTACACCCCGGATCCGAAGAAGATCGTTCGGGCCGGCGCGTCGGCCCCGGGGCCCGCCCTCGGCGTCACGCGAGCGCTGGCGTCCGGACCTCGCCGGACGCCTCGCCGTCCGAATCCTCGTCGTCGTGGCCGACGGCGATCAGCTCGTCCAGCGAGGCGAGGTAGTCGATGTACAGCCTGCCGTCGAGGTGATCGAGCTCGTGCTGGAGGGCCCGTCCCAGGATCCCGGAACCGGCGAGCTTGATCTTGCGGCCACTGCGGTTCTGGGCGACGACCCAGACCCGCTCACGGCGCGTCACGTACGCCGCGTAACCCGGGATGGACAGGCAGCCTTCGAGATCGCGGTCGTCACCGCTCGTCCTGACGATATGCGGGTTCACGAGCTCGTGGAGCTGGCCCTCGACCTCGACGACGCAGGCGTTGACGGCCTCGCCCAGCTGTGGGGCCGCGAGGCCGACGCCAGGCGCCGCGCGCATCGTGTGGGCGAGATCGTTCAGGAGCTCGTGGAGGTACTTCCCGAAGCCGTCCACGGGCAGCCCCTTCAGCCGAAGCCGGGGGTCGCCGAGGAGCAGAATCGGGCGGACGCTCATCGGCGCAGTATAGGCGAGCGTCGCCGGCCACCCGGTCGGGCGTGCCACTCCGAAGCCGGGGCGACGGAGCGCCCGATACGTCAGGCCTGCGGGGCGTCCTCAGGCTTCCTCTCGGCGGTCGTGTCGTCAGTCGCTTCGCGCGCAGCCTGGTCGCGGCGCAGCTCGGCGGCGAGATTCCTCGACCGCTCCGCAATCCGCGTTCCGGCTTCGGCCGTCAGCTCGGCGGCCCGAGCGGCAACCGGGCCGGCCTTCTCGCCCGCAATTGCCGCGAGCTCGGCTGCCTTCGCGCTGATCTGGCGGAGCACCGGGCCGGCCTGCTCAGTGATGTTCTCGATCATCGACTGGAGTTGGGTCAGCCATTCGCGCCCGTTCGAGGTGGACTCTGCATCGGCCGACGTGCCGTCCGTGTCGTCGCCCGTCCAGGCAAACGTCTCGTCGGCTTCGGGGGCCGGGGCTGCGCCGGTTGTGGGCTTGGTCGTCTCGTCAGTCATGGTCGATTCCTCCTGGTCCGCGGCGGCGCGAACCGTGCTGTGGTCGGCCCATTGTCGCCGGATTGAACTTCCGTGCGCGCGTGCCACTCGTCCCGATCAGCGGGCCCGAGGTCAGAGGAGCGATTCCGGGTCCACATCCACGGACCATGGCGGGCCTGGTGGGTCCCCCAGCACGCGCAGCGGGTCGTCCCCGCGCAGGACCACGTTGAACCGCCATCGGTCCGCCCGACGGGCGATGAAGGCGAGGGCCGGACCGGCGACTTCAACGCGGGCCCCAAACCCTGAAGCCCGTGCCCGAAGCCGGATCGCCAGGTCGTCCCCGGCTGCCTCTGCCGCGTCCCGGTCGGGCAGGGCAACGGTCAGCTTGACAAGCCGACCGAACGGCGGCGACCCGAACCGCCGACGCAGCTCCAGCTCCGCGTCGTAGAACGCGGCCGGCTCGGCAGTCTCGACGGCCCGGATCGCCGGATGCTCCGGCTGGTACGTCTGGAGGATCGCGCGGCCCGGCCGGTCCCCTCTCCCGGCCCGACCGACGGCCTGGGCAAGGAGCTGGTACGTCCGCTCGGCGGCCCGTTCGTCGGGCAGATTGAGGGCGATATCGGCGGACACGATGCCGACCAGGGTGATAGTCGGAACATCCAGGCCCTTCGTGACGAGGCTCGTGCCGACGAGCACGTCCAGCCGCCCCTCCGCGAGGTCGTCGAGGATCCGGGTGGCCGCTCCGCGCCGCTCGGCGACATCCCGATCCAGGCGGGCCACCCGATAGCCGGGAAACGCCTCACGGACCTCCCGTTCCAGACGCTCGGTTCCGCCGCCGAGGTACCGAATCCGGGCCGAACCGCAGTTCGGGCAGCGGCTCGCCAGCGGCGTCGCCCGGCCGCAGTGGTGACAGCGCAGGGTCATGCCGGCCTGGTGGTAGACGAGCGGACGCGTGCACTCCGGGCAGGCCTGAACCGCGCCGCAGTCCCGGCACAGGACGACGGATGCGGAGCCGCGCCGGTTGATCACGAGGATCGCCTGATCTCCGGCGGCGCGGTCAAGCGCCGCGAGAGCCGCCAGGAGGGGCCGCGAGAGCATCCCGCGCCGGCCTGCCGCAAGCTCCGCTCGGAGGTCCACGACCTCGATCTTCGGCGGCCGTCCGGACAGGCGGTCGGTGAGCTGGAAACGCCGATAGGCGCCCTCGCGCGCCCGCCCCTCCGTCTCCACGGCCGGCGTCGCCGACCCGAGGACGACCGCCGCTCCGGCGAGTCTGCCGAGCCGGATCGCGGTGTCGCGTGCCTGGAGCCGGGGGGTTCGATCGCTCTTGTATGCCTGGTCGTGCTCCTCGTCCACGATGACGAGCCCGAGGTCCTCCAGCGGTGCGAGAACCGCGAGCCGCGTCCCGACCACCACGTCCACGGCGCCGGCACGGATCCGTCGCCACTCGTCGGCCCGCTCCCCGTCCGAGAGCCCGGAATGGACCAGGCCGATCTCCGCCTGGAGTTCGGCCCGGAGGCGATCGACGAGCGGGATCGCGAGCGCGATCTCCGGCACCAGCAGCAGCGCGCGCCTGCCCGCACCCAGACAGGCATCGATCGCAGCCGTGTAGATCGCGGTCTTGCCGCCGCCGGTCACGCCGTCGAGCAGGATCGGGGTCGCGTCCCGTCCGGCCATCGCCTCGCGAATGGCCGACACGGCCGACGTCTGCTCCTGGCTGAGTGGCGCAGATCGGGGACGTGCGCCACGTTTGCCGGGAGCGCGGGCAGCGAGCGGACGCCGAGGAGCCTCCTCCGTGTCCACCGTCACGAGGCCGCGCCTGGCAAGGCTCCCGACGACCGATCCACCGTGTCTGGCTGCGAGCTCCGGCGCGGGAACTCCAGCCTTCCCTGCGCGTCGCAGCTCGTCGAGCGCGTCCTGCTGGCGCTGGCCGAGCCTCCGGACTGTGGAGCCGCTCGGCGCCGTCGCGGCGCCCGTGTCGGGCGGGCTGAGCCGGACGACTCGCACGTAGCGCGGGCGCGCGCCGGCGTCCAGGAGGGTCCAGTCCAGATCGATACGACCGGCTGCCCTGAGCGCACGGAGTCGCCGCAGCAGGCCCGCTCGGCCCTCCGGAGCACGAAGCCGCCGGACGGCACGCGGCCCGTCGGACAACTGCTCCAGCAAGGCCGCGTCCTCCGGGCCGGCCGGCGAGATCGCCCCGGGCGCTGGGTCCACTGGGCGCTGCTCGGCGACAAGCTCCAGGCGCTCCAGCAGGCCCGGCGGCAACATTGCCCGCAGGACCAGCGCCGGCGGGGCCAGGTACGTCGAGGCAATCTCCTGCGCGAGGGCCATCGACGACGGCGGCAGGAGCGGCCCATCTGCCCGTACCCGATCCAGGATCGGCTTCGTGACCACGCCGTCTGCGGCCACGGCAGGTCCAAGCACGATCCCGAGCGCCTGGCGGTGGCCGAACTCCACCAGGACGGCCTCCCCCGCGAGGACTGGCTCCAGTCGTGTCGGAACCCGGTACGTGAAGGCATGGCTCCCGGCCGCCCCGGCCGCGTCGATCGCAACGGCGACCAGGGCCTCCCCCTCCATGTGGCCCGCGCCGGCTGGCTCCCCATCGGCCTCGGGGAGCCCGAGCATCGCCTGGTCCGGCCCGGTCAGCATGCCCCGAGCAGTCGCTAGATCCGGGTCCGGCGCTGCGGGTGGGCGGCCTTCTCGAGCAGGATGATCTCGTGGATCCGGGCCGCGGTCCGCGCGATCTGGCCCGTCTCGTTGACCACCACGTGGTCGTAGTCATCCTGGCGGGCAAGCTCCAGCGCCGCGTTCCGCTGCCGGATGTCAAGCTCGTCGGCCGTCTCCGTCGCCCGCGACTGGAGGCGCTGGAAGAGGTCCTCGAGCGAGGGCGGGACCAGGAAGATCAGGAGCGCGTCGGCGACCCGCCCCTTGACGGCTGCCGCGCCCTGGACGTCGATCTTCAGGATGATGTCGTGGCCGGCCTGCAGAGCCGCGCGGACATCGGCCCGTGGAGTGCCGTACCAGTTCCCGTGAACCTCGTTCGCCTCCAGGAGCTCGCCAGCCTCGCGCAGCTCGGCGAACGCCTCGGGACTGAGGAAGCGGTAGTGCACGCCCTCGACCTCGTACCTCCGTCGCGGACGCGTCGTGCAGGTGACGACGTAGTGGTAATCGGGGTCCCGGGGTTCCGCTCGAAGGGCTTCGATGACACTGTCCTTGCCGACCCCCGACGGCCCGGACACGATCACGAGAACCGCACCCGGCGCGCCGAGGACGGTGGCGCCCGCTGCGTCTGGAGCCTCCCGGCGCGCGCGACCCTCGTCGGTCATCCGGGACCCACCCGGAGGCTTGCCAGGACGTCCTCGAGCGCCGGTGGGAGCGGCGCCGTCGCACGAATGAGCTCGCCGCGCGAGGGTGACGTGAGCTCCAAGCGCCACGCATGCAGGAAGAGGCGATCGAGGCCTTCCGGACCGCGACCCGACGTCCCCGTCCCGTAGACCCGGTCGCCGGCCACCGGATGCCCGATCGCCGTCAGGTGGACCCGGATCTGGTGCGTCCGCCCCGTCACGAGGTCGAGTTCCAGGAGCGTCCAGTCCGCGAACCGCTCAGTGACCCGGTAGCCGGTCGTGGCCGGCCGACCGTCGGGCACGACCCCCATGCGCGTCCGATGCCGCGGATCCCGGCCAATCGGCGCCTCGATCCGTCCGACGGCGGCGGCGACCGTTCCCTGGACGAGCGCGAGGTACGTCTTCTTGATCCGGCGTGCCTTCAGCTGGGCCATCAGCGCGTGCTGGGCGAGGTCCGTCCTGGCAACCATGAGGAGGCCACTCGTCGCGCGATCCAGGCGGTGGACGATCCCCGGCCTGCGCACGCCGGCAATGCCCCCGAATCCCTCGGGGCCAGCCCTGCCCAGGAGGGCGTTCACGAGGGTCCCGTCGGCATGGCCGGGTGCCGGGTGGACGACCAGGCCGGCCGGTTTGTCGACGATCAGGAGATCGTCATCCTCGTACACGACCGGGACCTCGATCTCCGGCTGAGCGAGAGGACTCGCGGGCACCGGCTCGGGAACGTCCAGGCGAAGCTCGCTGCCGCGCTCGACGATCGCATTCGCCTTGAGGGTCCGGTCGCCGGCCGTCAGTCGCCCGTCGGTGATGAGCTTCTGCACGTGACTCCGCGACAGTCCCGTCCGATCCGCCACGAAGCGATCCACGCGCGTCGCAGCCTGGTCCGACGGCACCAGGAGGACGTGAACACCGGGCGACCCGGGGGCCTCAGCCACCACCGGTCTCCGGATCGGGCGGCGCAGCCGCCGCGGGTGCGGGCGGCGCGCTCGAGTCGTGTGAGCCGCCGGCGAGCGACGGCCGGATCGCCATGGCGAAGAGCAGGACGATCGATCCGCTGATGCACGCGTCGGCGACATTGAACGTATAGAAACGCACGGAGCCGACTCCCCCGTCCACGAAATCAATCACGTACCCGAGACGAAACCGGTCGATCGCATTGCCGATCGCCCCGCCCAGCAGCAACCCCAGCGTGAGGGTCATGTACGGGCTCCGACCCGAGCGCGCATGGAACCCGATGATCAGTCCGATCACGCCCACGCTGAGCAGCGCGAACAGCCCGACCTGGCCACGGAACAGACCGAACAGTGCGCCATTGTTCTCCGAGTAGATAAGCCGAAGCGCGCCCCCGAGGTACTCGAGCACGCGTCCGTCGCCGAGCTCGGCCGCGATCCAGGCCTTCGTCGCCTGATCGATGACGACGATCGCGGCGACCACGCCCAGGAACGGCCCCCAGAGCGGCCGAGCCGTCGCGCTGCCGGTCATGAAGGCGACGACCCGCCGGCGCGGCGACGCAGGGCGATCGTGACGGGCCCCGAATCGAGCTCGACCTTCGCCGAGACGGCCCCGGACGGCGCCGTCGGCGCGAGGTCCGCGAGCGTCTCGGCAGCGACCGCGGCCAGGTGGACGGCCACCCCCGGCGTGGCTCCATCGACGTGGAGGTCGACCCGGTCGTCCAGCTCCAGCCCGGCCTCCTTGCGGAGATCCTGGATTGCGCGCTGGAGCTCTCGGGCATCGCCCTCGGCGCGGAGCTCGGGCGTCAGCTCGGTCTCGATCACCACGACGAGCCCTTCGTCGTGGGCAACGGCCGTCCCGGGCCTGGGTGTGGCCAGGATCTCGACCTCGTCAGGCGCGAGGACGACCCCCGCGAGGGCCACAGACCCATCCGGCCGGATCTCGACCGCGCCGGCCCGGGCCGCCGCCATGACGGCCGGAATCGCCGGACCGAGCTTCTTTCCGACCTTCGGCAGGAGCACCTTCACCCGTCGCTCCACGAGGCCGGACTCATCGCCGATCAGCTCGACGCGCTTTACGTTCACCTCGTCGGCGATGAGCGCGACGAGTGCCTCGAGTTCATGAAGGTCACCGCCGGGCAAGGCGAGCCAGAGCCGGGCGAGCGGCTGCCGGACCTTGAGGTTGGCGTTTCCCCGGAGCGTCCGCGCCAGGTCCACCGCTCGCCGCGCGATGACCATCGCCGACTCGAGGCGTTCGGATCGGAGCGGGGCCAGCTCCGCGCTGGGGAAACGGGTCAGGTGGACCGAGTGTGGTGCGGTCGCGTCGATCCCGGCGACGAGATTGCCGTACAGCTCCTCCGCCATGAACGGGAGGATCGGCGCCGCTGCCCGGGCGACCGCCAGGAGCGCGGCGTGGAGCGTCGCGAACGCGGCCGCTCGATCGGCGCCGGTCCCCCGCGAGAACCGCTTCCTTGAAAGTCGCAGGTACCAGGTCGAGAGATCGTCAATGAAGGTGTCGATGAGTCGCGTGGCGGCCATCGCGTCGAAGTCGCGGAGGCGCTCCTCGACCGCCGCCGCGAGCCCCGCGCTCCGCGACAGGATCCAGCGGTCCATCGGCGAGCGCTCGGCTGGTGGCGGATCGTCCGGACCGGGCGTCCATCCGGACAGCCGGGCGTAGGTCACGAAGAAGGCGTAGACGTTCCACAGGATCAGGAGCCGGCGCCGGGCTTCGTCGGCAGCGTGCCAGCCGAACAGGATGTTGTCATCCGGCCGGGCAGACATGTAGAGCCAGCGCATGACGTCCACGCCCATCCGTTCGGCGGCCTCGTCGAACTCGATGGCGTTGCCCCACGACTTGTGCATCGGTCGGCCGTCCTCGCCGAACAGCGTGGCGTAGCCGAAAATCGTCTTGAACGGCGCCTCCCGCCGCAGGACCGTGCTCATCGCGAGCATCGCGTAGAACCAGTTGCGGAACTGGCCGGGGAAGCTCTCGGAGATGAAGTCGGCGGGGAACCACTGCGCCCAGAAGTCGGGATCCTCACGGTAGTGGAGTGTCGAGAACGGCACGATTCCGGCGTCCAGCCAGGGGTTCCCCACGTCGGGGATCCGGCGCGCCGTTCCGCCGCAGGCGCGACAGTCGATGGCGACCTCGTCGATGTAGGGCCGGTGCGGCGTGTGGCCCTCGAACTGCTCCCAGCCGGCAACCGCACGCCCGCGCAGCTCGCCCCGGCCGCCGACGACATCGAACAAGCCGCAGTCCGCGCACACGTAGATCGGCAGCGCCAGGCCCCAGTAGCGCTTCTTGCTGATCATCCAGTCGTGCATGTTCAGGAGCCAGTCGAGCTCCCGCTCGTAGCCGAAGCCGGGGATCCACCGGATCTGATCGACGGCCTCCATGATCTGGTATCGGAGGCTGCGTTCCACCTGGTCCTTCGTCAGCGTGTCGCGCGGCTGGTTGTAGACCTCGCCCATGCTGATGTACCACTCGTCGACGAGGCGGAACACCAGCGCAGTCCCGCACCGCCAGCAGTGCGGGTAGCGATGGCGATACGTTTCCAGGCGTTGGAAGCGGCCCTCGCGGCGGAGATGCTCGATGATCGGATCCGTGACATCCCGCACATCGCGGCCGGTCAGTGAACCGAACCCCTCCAGGAAGATGCCCGCCTCATCGAGCGGCGCGAGGACCGGCAGGCCCAGGGACTTCCCGAGAGCGTAATCCTCGGCGCCACAGCCCGGCGCGATGTGGACGACGCCCGTGCCGTCGTCCTCACCGACATCGTTCCAGGCCACCACCCTGTGGACGTAGGGCGTCCCCGGCTCGTCCCGGGTGCCGGTGGCGAAGGCCGCCTCGACCGCCGGCAGGTCATCGAACGGACCCGCGTACCGCCAGCCGACGAGTTCACTCCCTGGGCGCTCCTCGAGGACCTCGACCGGCCCTTCCAGGACTGCCTTGAGGGTCCCCTTCCCGAGCCAGAAGACGTCGTCTCCCTGGCGGACGCGGACATAGCGAAGGTCGGCGCCCACCGCGGCCGCAACGTTCGAGGTCAGGGTCCACGGCGTCGTCGTCCAGACGAGGAGTGACTCGCCCGGCCGATCGAGAAGCGGGAAGCGGACCGTCAGGCCGGGGTCGTCGCGATCCTGATAGCCCTCGGTCATCTCGTGCTGGCTGATCCCGGTGCCGCACCGCGCGCACCACGGCATCGTGTCGTGGCCCTTGTAGATCCACCCGCGCCGGTGGCATTCGGCCAGGAAGCCCCAGATCAGGTCGTTGTTCTCGTTGCTGAACGTGAAGTAGCTGCCGCCGAGCTCGGGCATCCCAAGCCGACCGACGATCATCTCGACGGTATCGGTGACCGGCCCGCCGGGACCCTCCACGGTCACGACCTGCGACGGGTTGGCGGCCAGCACGTCTCTCAGCCGGCGGAGCTCGTCCGGATCGTTCCAGTCCATCCAGTAGCCGAGCCGGATTGACTGCTCGGTCTGGCGTGCGGCGAAGGTCAGCACCCGCTGCTTGCACAGGCTCACGAATTCGGCGATGCCGTACGCCTCGATGTCACGCTTGGAGGTGAACCCGAGGTCGCGCTCCACGTTGACCTCGACCCACAGGCCCTGGCAATCGAAACCGTTCTGCCAGCGCTGTGCCTCGCCGAGCATCGCGTGGAAGCGCTGGTACAGGTCCTTGTAGGTCCGGCCCCACGCGTGGTGGACGCCCATCGGATTGTTCGCCGTGATCGGGCCGTCCAGGAAACTCCAGTGCGGTCCGTCGACGTTCTGCGCCCGCAGCTGGGCGAACGTGCCGCGCTCCCGCCAGAAAGCAAGGATCTCGTGCTCCATCGTGACGAGATCCGGGCGTGCTGGAACGGGTCGGAACATCTGGCCTCGCGAGGTGGTTGGGGCGATCCGCCAAGGGTCGGCGCCGTCGCCGATGCACCCGGGCGCGGTCAACGTCGGGTCCGAGTATCCTACCCGCGATGCTGTCCGCGCACGAGATGCGTCCGCGCCGACGCTCTGCCTTCGTCGCGGCATTCCTCTCGCTCCTCTTCCCCGGCCTCGGCCACACGTACCTGGGTGCCCCCCGGAGGGCGCTCGGCTTCGCGGCGCCGCCGATCCTGCTCGGAGCGCTGATCACCGGGATCGCCGTCCGTCTGGACCTTTTCGAACTCGCAGGCCTCGCGATCCAGGAGTGGTTCATCGCCGGGGTGTTCGTGGTGAACCTCATCGCCCTTGTCTATCGTGCAGCCGCGATCGTCGACGCCTGGCGCATTGCGCGCTGGCTCCAGCAGGCGGACATGAGCGCGAGCCGGGTTGTGTCTGCGGCCGGAAGGGCGGCGGGCGGACCGGGCGCCGGGGCGTTGCGCATTGCGTCGGTCGCCGGTCTCGTGGCGGTCCTGCTGGTCATGACCACACTTCACGTCGCGGTCGCCCGCTACGACCTCCTCCTCGCTACGACGACGGCGTGCATCTTCGATCCCGAGGCGTCGGGCTGCGACAGCGGACCGGCAGCTTCAGCGAAGCCGTCGGGCGAGCCGACGGACGCCGCGGCAACCCCGCCACCGAGCGCGGTCGGGACGCCCGTCCCGGCCGCCAGCATCCCGGCCTGGAACGGGACCGAGCGCCTGAACATCCTCCTGCTCGGGGCCGACGAACAGGGCGGCGGCCACAACACCGACACGATGATCACCCTGTCGATCGACCCGACCACCAACCTGGTCGCCATGTTCCAGATCCCCCGGGACACCGTGGACGTGCCGGTCCCGGCCGGTCCGGCTCGGCGGCTCTTCGGAAGCGTCTACGCGGGCAAGATCAACTCCTGGTTCGCGGCGGTTCAGAACCGGGCGGACCTGTTCCCGGGCACGGACCAGAGCCGCGGCTACACCGGCCTCAAGGCCATCCTCGGCGAGCTGTACGGGATCGACATCAAGTACTACGTCGAAGTGAACTTCGACGGCTTCCGAAAGATCGTCGATGCCCTCGGCGGCGTCACGGTCAACGTCCAGGTCCCTGTCGTCGACGACCGCTATCCGACCGATGACGGAGCACTCCAGCGGGTCTACATCCCGTCGGGGATGCAGCACATGACGGGGGCCGATGCGCTCGTGTATGCCCGGTCGCGCCATGGATCCACCGACTTCGACCGCGGGGCTCGCCAGCAGCGCATCCTGCTCTCGCTCCGCCAGCAGACGAACATCGGCCGCGTCCTGCCGCACGTCGACGAGCTGGCCGAGGCACTCTCCTCGTCGATCCGGACGGACATCCCGCGTGAGATCTTCCCACGTCTCCTCGGCCTGGCCGAGACCGTCACGTCGCGCAGCGTGCGCTCGTTCATCTTCACCCCGCCCTACTACCAGACGGAGTTCCTGACCAGCCCGCGCGGCTACATCATCGTTCCGAACGTGGACCGGATCCGGGCCGAGATCCGCGACGCCTTCGACGCGGATCCGAGCGTTGCCGACCGGCGCGAGCGGCTCGCGACGGAGGGCGCCACCGCCTACGTCCTGAACGGCTCCAGCAGGACGGGTGAGGCAACCCGGCTCGCGGACTACCTCGAGTACCTCGGGATCGCCGCATCCGCGCCGGGCCTGAAGCCCGATGTCAGCAGGCTGGCCGATACGACGGTCCGTGTTTACAACGGCGCGGAGACGTCCATGCCACTCACCGTCGCGACGCTCGAAGGCCTGTTCGGTGTGACCGCGGAACTGGTCGACGATCCGTCGGCCACCGCCGACGTCGTGATCATCACGGGAGCCGATACGCCGGCCCTCACCCCGCCGCCGCTCCCATAGTCCGGGGAGCCGAGACGGCCGCGGGGCTGCCGGCCGTCGGTCGAGTCGATCAGGTCTTCTCCGTGACGCGGTACTCCAGGTACTTGCCGGCCATCAGCCGCGTCTGGGCATCGAGCGCCGGCAGGTTCGAAAAGAGGAGCGCGACCACCGGCAGGAGCAGCCACTGAATGCGGCTCACGACGTTGTGCAGGAGGCCCCAGCTGACTGGCCGTGCGGGCGCCAGGCGCTCCTCCACGTACATGAGCACGACCAGGCAGGCAAACGCACCCGTCAGCAGCCAGGAGGCATACAGCGGCAGGTTCTGTCCGAGCGTCGTCTCGGCGAACGCCGGGTTGATGATGAGCGGCAGGTTGGACCCGAAGATGATCACGAACGGGGCGATCGCCCAGTTCAGGTGATCCAGCCACAGGTCGAGCAGCCGCCGGATCCGGACCATCCTCGGGATCTCGGAGTGCGCGAATGCGTTCCGGATGTAGTACGGAATGTCGGTGACACCCCACGCCCAGCGCCGAATCTGGGTGTACTGCTGGATGAGCGACCGCGGATAGGAGCGGGCGCGCACCGCGTCGCCGTAGATCGGCATGAACAGCGGGATCGAGTGGAACTCGCCGCTGTAGTGGAAGAATGACTTCCAGTAGAAGCGGCTGTCCTCCGCGATCGCGTCCGTCGCCCAGTAGTCGACCTCATGGACCGTCTGCAGGCTGACCGAGTAGGACGAGAAGCTGACGAGCTTCTCGGGGGTGAGCGACCGCCACATCTGGACGTGCGTGGCCCCGATCGCCACGAGCCGTACCGGGAGCGGCGTCTCCCACAGGTTGTTGTGGAACATCGGGACCGGCTGGTACAGCCGCCGGAAGCGGTCCGGATTCGTGAGGAAGGCCCAGCTGAGATAACCGAAATAGCCCCGATGGACCCGGTAGTCCGAGTCCAGGTCCGTGACGATCACCTCGCGCGGATTGAAGCCGAGGCGGACGATCTCGCGATACAGCCACCGCCCGCCATATGCCATCGCGCTGCTCTTGCCCACGACGACTCCGGGCTCCAACGGATCGAGGATGTGGAAGAAGTGCAGGAATCGGTCCCCGAAGGCTGCCTGGAGTCTGGCCACATTCGCGCGGCCGGCCTCGTCCGTCTCGCGCGTGATGATCGCGACCATCAGCCGATCTGCCGGCCAGTCTGCCTCGGCGAGCGCCCGGACCGTTTCAACCAGCTTCTCGTACGGCTCCGTGTAGGTTGGGACGAGCGCCACGTGCCACAGGCGGTCCGGATTCGGGATCGCCTCGCCACGCCGGGCGAGCAGCCGGAGAAGGTCCTTCCGCTCGGCGCGCAGTCTCGCGAGCTCGCGGCGGCCACCCTCGGCCGCGTCCGCCCGACCGCCTCGCGCAAACTCCGCGACGCGTCGCGTGATTGCCGGAGTACGCTCCTCGATCGTGGCGATGCGGCCCGACACGTCGCGCAGGGCGAACGTACGAGCCCGCCAATCGGCGTCCACGGTCCGGCGGATCATCGTGAACGCGGCGACGACGCTGCTCGTCAGCATGACCGCCTTGTACAGCCAGTAGACGTCGAACGTCAGCACGAACCAGGCGACGATCTCGGGCCACCGGAACGACAGCGCGACCGAGGCGACGATCAGGCCCCAGGTGACCGTGCCGGGCACAATTTCGAGGATCCGCTGGATCGTCCGGGCACGGTCCGGCACGGCCTCGACCGGCGGCGCGGCCGCACGAGACGAATCTGCAGGAACCCGAACCGCCTCGGAGGCGGCGGTTCCGCTGGCGTCAGCCACCGATGGGGATCGGCGTCACCCAGTGCGACAAGGCCGGCGTGCGCCCCCGAACAGCGTCGAAGTAGGCGTCCCGGATCCGGCGCGCAATCGGGCCGACTTCCCCGGAGCCCACCGGGCGGTGGTCCAGCTCGATGACCGGCGAGACCTGGACTCCGGTACCGCACAGGAACATCTCGTCGGCCACGTAGATCTCCGAGCGGTCGATCGAACGCACCTCGACGGTCAGGCCCTGGCTCGCCGCGAGCTCGAGGATCGCCTTGCGGGTCACGCCCTCGAGGATGTCGTCGCTGACGGGTGGGGTAAGGAGGATCCCATCCCGAACGACGAACATGTTCGCCGCCGAGGCCTCGGACGCATGCCCGTCGGACGTCAGGACCAGTGCCTCGTCATATCCGTTGAGCTCGGCCTCGGTCTTCTGGAAGGCCATGTTCACGTACCCACCAACGATCTTCCCCCGGGCCGGGATGGCGTCGTCCGCGTTGCGGCGCCAGGACGACGTCATGAGCCGGACGCCCTTGTCGACATCGATGTAGTTGCCGAACGGGAGCGCGAAGATCACGAGCTCGTGGTCCAGGTGATGGAGCCGCACGCCGACCGCCCGTGACGACTTGTAGAAGCACGGCCGGATGTACAGGTCCTCGCGAAGGCCGTTCCGGCCGGCGGTCTCGACGACAAGAGCGACCAGTTCGTCCGTGCTCGGCAGGTTCTCCATGAACAGCATTCCGGCATTGCGCCGAATGCGCTCCATGTGCTCGCGCAGGAACAACCCATACAGGGTCCCCTGCTCGGCATTCCAGTAGGCGCGGATGCCCTCGAACACGGCCGTCCCGTACATGAAGGCATGGGTCATGACGCTGACCTTGGCGTCCCGTTGGGGGACGAACCGGCCCTCGAAGTAGCAGATGAGGTCGTCGAGGGCGGGGGCCGCTGCCGGAGTGCCCGGCGCGGGCGCCGTGGCGGGGGTGTTCTGGGTGAGCATGCGGCGCGACTCCTGGTGACCGCGGCTCCGGCCGTCTGACGTCGGCGGATCGCGGGCCCGAGTATAGCGCGGCATCCGCGCGCCTCTTCCGGCGCGACCGGCCGCTAGCCCGGGCGCAGGATCGCGACGATGACGAGTGCCAGGTAGGCCACGTAGAACACGCCACCCACGAGGAGACCGCGCCCGCGGAGCCGGCCCGTTCGGACCATCGGGATGAAGATGGCCGCGCTCGACAGGAAGGCGATGCCCGCCGATGCGAACGCGACGTAGGAGCCGGGTGCAATGACCCAGCTGGTCGGTGCGAGAACGAGCGCCACGACCGTGGGGATGCTGGCCTGGAACACCATTGCCCCGGTGATGTTGCCCATGGCCAGCGTGTCCTTCCCCTGCCGGACCCAGATGATCGAGTTGAACTTCTCGGGCAACTCGGTCGCGATCGGCGCGACCACCAGCGCGAGGAGCACCTCGTCCACCCCGATCGCCTGGGCGATCTGCTCGACCGACCCGACGAAGGCGATCGCCCCGATGACGATGAATCCCAGGGCAGCCAGGACCTGGAGGTTCACGACGCGGAGGCGGGGGACGTTCGGGTCCCACCGGTGAGCGGGGTCCAGGCGGCGTAATCGGAGTGGGGCCAGCTCGTCGACGTCCACATCCGGGCCCGCTTCGAAGTGCCGCTTCACGTAGCGGGCGTAGATGAGGAGCAGGAGGGCCGCGGCCACGAGCTTGGGCCACGTGGGTTCCGAGGGCAGGAAGGCCGCCCCGATCGCGATGGCATAGGCGACGGCGAACGTCCTCATGTCGGTCCCCAGGACGCCGGGGTCAACCGGCATCACGTCGCCCTTCGGCCGGCGGCGAGCCTGCACCAGGACCGCCACGCCGGTGACGAACATGGCGAGCGTCGCAAGCATGAACGGCGCGCCCAGGATCGCCCCGACACCGATGGCGTTGGAGGCCTCGCTGGTGGCAAAGCCGATTGCGATGATCGGGATCATGGTCTCCGGCAGCGCCGTGCCGACGGCTGCGAGCACCGAACCGACGGCACCCTCGGCGAGCTCGAGCTTCCGCCCGAACCACTCGATCCCGTTCGTGAACAGCTCGGCACCGAGCAGGATGATCACGAACGAGAACGCCAGGATGAGCAGGTCCACGATCAGGCGCCCGCCGTGCCGAGCAGGATGCCCAGCGCGATCACGAGGAGCACGAGGACGGCGACGGTTGCCATGCGCCGGTCACCGGCGCGCACGAAGCCCACTACGGACACGGCGACCCGGGCGGCAGGCGTGGCAAGCACCACGAGGAGTCCGAGCCACAGGTACCCGGACGGCTGCAACGCGATCAGGTCATCGACCAGGCGTGAGGGATCGAACGACGGCGCCACGTCGAGCGGCGAGCGGCCGCTCGCAAGCATGAGGATGACCCCGCTGGCGATGAAGGCCACGGCCACGTACGTCCCGAGCCGGAGCAACCGGGCCACGCTACCCTCGAGGCCCGCGGTCTGCGCTGTCTTGGCGTCCTGCCCCGGCCCCATTACTGGACGCCGGCCGCGCGCCGGACCATCTGGAGCGCCGTATACAGCAGGACGACCGTGAACAGCACCCGCAGCGCCCGCAGGTCGATCCGGTGGGCGATCCGTGAGCCGATCGTGGCGCCGACGAACACGCCGACTGCCGTCGGGCCAGTGGCGTACGGGTCGATCCCTCCCCGGATCAGGTAGATCCAGGCACTCGTGGACGCCGTGATCCCGATCATCAGGTTGCTTGTGGCCGTCGCGACCCTCAGTGGCACGCCCATGACGAGATGCAGCACCGGAACCTTGACGAGCCCGCCGCCGATTCCGAGGAGCGCCGAGGCGATGCCGGCCACGATGCTGCCGGCGAGGCCGGGCCCAAGTCGGTGGATCCGGTAGTCCGGCCCCGAGAGCTGATCAACGAAGCTCGCCCGGCCGGGCTTGCGTGAGCCGCCGGTCTCGTCGCCCGCCGCCGGCAGCGCGCTGGAGCGCGGCCGGAGCAGCGAGACGGCAACGTAGACCAGCAGCGCCGCGAAGAGGCCCGCGAGCACGCGCTCATCGACGAGAAAGGCGAGGAGCCCACCCAGCAGCGCCCCGACTGCCGTGAACAGCTCCAGCACCATGCCCAGGCGCAGGTTCGCGACACGCCGCTCCAGGAAGACCGCCGCGGAGGCACCGCTCGTGACGATGACACACACGAGCGACACGCCGATCGCCTCCCGCAATGGGAGATCGAAACCGAACGTGAGGAGCGGGACGATGAGGAGCCCGCCGCCCAGCCCGAGCAGGGACCCGAAGATGCCCGCCGCGACGCCACCGGCGAGCATCAGGACGGCAATCGACATGCACTCAACCTGTCAATGCGCCGGTTACGTGCATCGGCTGGAATCGCCGCCGATCAGGGGCGCAGGTGCTGCGGCGCGTACGGGAGCAGCGCGACAAGGCGCGCGCGCTTCAACGCGACCGACAACTCGCGCTGGTGCCCGGCGCATGTGCCGGTCTTGCGCCGCGGTTCAATCTTCGCGCGCTCGGACAGGTAACGGCGGAGGCGGTTGACCTCCTTGTAGTCGATCTGGACGGTCTTGTCCGCGCAGAACGAGCACACCTTGCGACGGCGGCGGTCGCGGAATGAGTCGTCGCGCTTGCGGGAACGAGGTGGGGGCATGGAATTCGGTCTCCTCGCGGCGCCCGGCCTGGGCGCTGGTTGTCAGGTCAGGGTCAGAACGGGAGTTCGTCGATCTCGGTGTCGTCGAAGCCGCCACCACCAGGGGCGCCTCCGGCTGCGCCGGCCGGTGCGGCCACGGCGCCGGGGGCCCCTGCGAAGGTCCCCTCCTGCTCGCGACGATCGAGCGGGATCACGTTGTCCGCGGTGATCTCGAGCGACAGGCCCTTGCGGCCGTCCTTGGTCTCGTATTCGCGCGACCGGAACCGTCCATCGACCAGGACGCGGCTCCCCTTGCGGAGCTGCTCAGCCGATCGCTCGGCCCGATCTCCCCAGACGCTGACGCGGAACCAGTCGGTCGCCTCGACCCACTCCCCGGTCTGCTGGTTCTTGGTCGCCTGATTGACCGCGACGCTGAACTCCGTGACGGGCTTTCCGTTGGGGGTATAGCGAAGTTCGGGATCCCGACCAAGGTTGCCGATCACCTGGATCTTGCAGAACGCCATCGGATCTCCTCTCAGTCGATGGCGGCCGGGGCCGCCTCGCTCTCCGACTCATCGATCCGCTCGGACCCGTCATCCTCGTCCTCGTCCTCGACGGGCGGGAGGTCGGTGTCTTCGCCTTCGACCCCATCGGGCCGGGTGGCCTTGGTGGGCCTGTCCTGGCGGACCACGAGGTGGCGGAGGACCTCCTCGGTGATGAGAAGGCTGCGCTCCAGCTCCACGATGGTCCCCGGGGCTCCCTCGAAGACCACGATGTGGTACGAGCCTTCGCGGTGGCGATCAATGGGGTACGCGAGCCGGCGGCGGCCCCAGGGGGCCACCTTGATGATCTGGCCGCCGTCCGCCGTGATCTGGCGGGTGGCGCGGTCCACGATCGCGGCGATCCGCTCGTCCGGCGCGTCCGGACGGAGCACGAGCATGAGTTCGTATCGGCGCATGGGCCATCAATCTCCTTCCAATGGGTATGCCCCGCTATCCAACGGATGCGGAACCGAAAGGCCGGCCGGGAGTCTACCACGCGTGCCCCGATGTATCCTCATCAGCCGTCGGCGCACGTTGACGTCGATCAGACCTTGACCGCGGGGAAGTCCTTTGCCAAACCGTCGCATTCTGCTGATCTCCAACTCCACCGACACGGCGGTCGCCGATGCCCTCCAGGCCGCGGGTCTCGAGGCGACCGTCGCACCGGATGTCGACGCCGCGATCGCCGCGGGTCCCGATGCTGGCCTCGTCGAGGTGGTGGTCCTTGACCTCGTCGGGCCGATTCAGGGGGTGGTGGACGCGAGCGATGCGATCCACGCATCAGATCACCTGAGTGAACTCCCGATCCTGTGCGTGACCCAGACGGACGACGTCGAGGATCGAATCCAGCTCCTGGAGGCCGGGGTTGACGACGTCATCGCACGACCGTTCGACCCCCGAGAGCTCGATGCGCGGGCGGAGGCTCTCGCGCTCCGCCTCCAGCGCTCCCGAGGGCATGCATCGGGTGCCGGCGCCGGCGTCTCCTTTCGGGATGACAGCCTGCGTCGGATCATCACGGTCTTCTCGCCCAAGGGCGGCGTCGGAACGACGACCGTGGCCGTCAACGTGGCGACCTCGTTGGCGAGCCAGATGCCCGGCGCCGTCGCAATCCTGGATCTGGACTTCCAGTTCGGCCAGGTGGCGACGCACCTGAACATCACGCCACGGATGACCATGGCCGAGCTCGCCCGTGACGACGCCACGCTTCAGGATCCAGGACTGCTCCAGTCAGCGTTGGACCGCCACGGTTCGGGCCTCCTGGTGCTCGGTGCGCCGGCCACGCCTGACGCCGCGGCCAACGTCTCCGAGGCGACGGTCACCACCCTCCTCGCGACGGCCTCGACCGCGTTCAAGATCGTCGTCGTCGACGCCGGGTCCTCGCTCGACGCTCGGGCTGAGGCGGCGCTCGCCCACGCGACCGACCTCGTCATCGTCGTGACCCCCGAGTTCCCGGCGCTCAAGGCGGTCCATGCGCTGAGCGAGTTGCTCGCCAGCAGCGGCGGACAGGTTGCCGAGACCTCGTACGTCCTGAATGAGATCTTCGCCCGTGAGTTGCTCCGGCGCCGCGATATCGAGGAAGCCCTCGGGACGCACATTGCCCTCACGATCCCGTACGACGCGTTCGCCTTCCTCAAGAGCGTCAACGAGGGTGTCCCGATCGTGGACGGCTCGCCGCGCTCGGCGGCCGCGGAACAGCTTCGCCGCCTCGCCGCGCGCCTGGCCGGACTTCCCGGTGGCAACTCACCCCAGGACCGGAAGTCAAAGGGGCTTGGCGGACTGTTCGGTCGCGGCTGACGCAAACGCGTCCGGGCGACCCGGGGCCCCGCCGCACAGCGGCGACCCGACGCCCCGAGACGCGGCCACGAACCCTGTACCGGAGGAGGGAGTCGAACCCTCACGCCCTTGCGGGCCGCCGATTTTAAGTCGGCTGCGTCTGCCGTTCCGCCACTCCGGCCCGTGCAGCGTAGCGGAAGCCAGGGCAACGACGCCATGGCCCTCGGCCTACGCCCCGAAACGCCCGGCGAACCGGCACCACGCCGGCCTTGAGCGATCAAGTGACGCTCCCACCATCATTTGCTGCGGTTCGCAGCGGTGTACGCGCCGCCGGGGCCATGCCTGGTGAGCTGTCGAGTCTACGCCTGGGGCCGATGGTGCCGGCCGGGGACGTCCGACGTTTGAGCGTCCGTCGGTCGACTCACGTTCAGATTGTGGAGGCGACGACCGGATTCGAACCGGTGAATAGAGGTTTTGCAGACCTCCGTGTTAAGCCACTTCACCACGTCGCCTCGGGATCGCAGCCCGCGGATTGTGCCATAGGCGCGGCGGATGAGCCGCCCGGGAGGTGGTTGCCCCTCGAGGATTCGAACCTCGCCCAACGGATCCAAAGTCCGCTGTCCTACCACTAGACCAAGGGGCAGCCGGTCGGACGGGCCAGGTGGGTCGGCCCGGGCTCACGGGCAAGGAAATGGAGCGGAAGACGGGACTCGAACCCGCGACCCTCACCTTGGCAAGGTGATGCTCTACCAACTGAGCCACTTCCGCTCGACGATGCTGCGCACACCGGTGTTGGTGCCGAGAGCCAGAATCGAACTGGCGACACCGCGATTTTCAGTCGCGTGCTCTACCAACTGAGCTATCTCGGCCCGGTGGACCTTGCGGACCCATCGGCCCGACGGCGTGCCGAAGGTTAGCACGGCCCTTTCGAGGGCAGCAAACGCGGCGGCTCCGTCCGTTACGCCCCGGCGCGACGCCTCAGGTGACGTCGGCGAGCGCGGCGACGTCCGCGGCATCGAGCGGTCGCTCGCCGGTCAGCGCGCGGAGGCGATTGATCCGGTCCACGATGGCCGGATGCGTCGCGAACATCGAGTTCGAGCGTTCCTCGAACTTCTTGATCGGGTTCGTGAAGTACAGGTGCTGGGTCGCTCGATTCGCGACCTCCAGGACCTCCTTGTCCGTGGCGATCTTGGCCAGGGCTCGTTCGAGGCCAGCAGGATTCCTCGTCAATTCCACAGACGACGCGTCGGCGAGGTATTCACGCTGGCGGCTGACCGCGAGCTGGACGAGTCGCGCAGCAATCGGTGCGACGACCGCGAGGACGATGGCCACCACGAACAGCACGGCCTGGAGGCCCCCACCGCCCGAGTCGCGGTCGCGCGAGCGGCGCCCTCCACCCCAGAACGTGAAGCGGAGGAAGAAGTCAGCCAGGAGGGCGACCGAGCCGACCATGACGCCGACGAGCAGCGTGAACCGGATGTCGAGGTTCCGGACATGCGCCAGTTCGTGGCCGATGACGCCCTGGAGCTCTTCCCGGTCCAGCTTCTCGAGGAGCCCGGTCGTGATCGCCACGGACGCGTGCTTCGGATCCCGCCCGGTGGCGAACGCATTGGGGGCGGTGTCATCGATGAGATAGACCTTGGGCATGGGCACGTTCGCGGCGATCGTCATCTCGCGAACGACGTTCATGAGCTGCGGCGCCGAGGTCTCGTCCACGGGCTTCGCGCCCGACGCCGCGAGGACGAGCTTGTCGCCCGCGAAATAGCTTCCGATCGACATGAGGAACCCGACGACGAGGGCGACGATCGTCGTACCGACCGCACCGACCGGGTCGCCCGTCAGCGCGTAGCCAATCGCGAAGCCGAGAATTCCGAGAAGGACCACGACGGCCAGCGCGAGGATGACCGAGTTGCGTCGGTTGGCGGACTGTTGCGCGTAGAACGTTGCGGCCATGGTGCTGCCTCGAAGGTCGCGCCGCCGCGGGGCTCGGGCCCCGCGCTCAGCTCAGGCTGAGGTCGACGTTCGGGACGTTGGCGGCCTCGGGCTCGGCATCGAAGAAGTCGCGCTTGGTGAAGCCGAACATCCCGGCGAACACCAGGTTCGGGATGGTCTGGATTCCGTTGTTGTAATCCAGCACGGTCGCGTTGTAGTGCTGGCGGCTGAACGAGATCTGGTTCTCCGTGGTGGTCAACGACTCCTGGAGCTCCAGGACGTTCTGGTTGGCCTTGAGGTCCGGGTAGTTCTCGACGACCGCGAACAGGGACCGCAGCGTGGACGTCAGCATGTTCTCGGCCTGCGCCTGGGCCGCGACGCCCTGGGCGCCGGCGGACACCGCGTTCGCGCGGGCCTGGGTGACGTCGGTCAGGACCTTCTGCTCGAACCCCATGTAGCCCTTGACGGCATTCACGAGGTTCGGGATCAGGTCGTGGCGCCGCTTGAGCTGCACCTCGATCTGGGCGAGAGCCTCGTCCACCCGGTTCCGCCGTCCGACGAGACCGTTGTAGATCCCGATAACGAACACGGCCAGGACAACGAGGACCACGATGACGACGAGGAATTCCATCGACTTCTCTCCAGCGACTGCGTGACGAGTCGGGCGGCTGGCCCGGCGACCTGGACTGGTTCGCCAAGTCTAGCAGGGCGATCTGGCGGGCCCGTGCTGACGTCGACGCGCGAATGCTCGATCGATGACGTGGTGGGCGGTATAGCGACGCAGGATGTCGAGGTTGTCGCCGTAGTCGAGGACGTTGGTAGCGAGTCTCGGGCAAGGGCACCCCCGTGGGCAGACCCGGGCGGGCTTGCTTGGCGGTTAGGGCAACATCGGCGTCCCGTAGGATTCGGCCGTTCGTTGAGCGGGGGAGGCGGATAACATCGGTAGCCGAAGCGCCTGAACCCGGCTCAGCTTTGTACCGCGGATCTCAGGCCGCAGCCGTAAACAGCGGAGCTCCGAGCATTTCCTCGTCGACGTCGATTCCGAGCCCCGGGCCGTCCGGTAGTGCGCCGACACCACCCATCGAACGTGGGTGGTAGCCGGCGATGTGCTCCAACGTCCAGTCATTCATGAATGAGACGGCGAAGAGAGCCTCTGGAGGCACGGCGGCCGCCAGGTGGCTCACCGCAGCTGTGACGATGTCTCCGCCCCAACTGTCCTCGATCGTGAGGCGCAGGCCGAGGCTCACGGCCGCATCGCGCATCAGGCGGGCTCGTGACAGGCCTCCAACCCGTCCGATCTTGAGATTGATGTGGTCCATGGCCTCGGCCTGGACCCCACGGATGAGCGCAGGGAGGTCGACGATCACCTCGTCCAGAACCATCGGCAGCGTGGTCAAGCGGCGCACCGCGAGACAGTCCTCGAAAGTCGGACATGGCTGCTCGAGTCGCAGCCGCTCCGAGCCTTCCATAAGGCGCGCGGCGATGATTGCGTCCTGGCGGCGCCAGCCGCCGTTTGCGTCTGCGATGACGGCGTCCTCGGGTCCCGTGCAGGCAAGGACGGCGGCAACGCGATCCGCGTCCTCTTCCGGTCGACCGCCGACCTTCAGTTGGAAGTGATGAATGCCGATAGACCGCTCGCGCTCGACGAACGCCTGCATCTCCCGCGGTTCGCTCAGCGGAACAGCCACGTAGAGCGGCAGACGAACTTGGAGGACGCCTCCCAACAGCATGGCCACGGAGAGTCCAGTGGCCCGTCCCAGGATGTCCCAGCAGGCCATGTCCAGGGCACTCTTCGCGTACTCGTGGCCCCGCAGGGCTGCATCCATGCGCTTGTTGACGTCGGCAAGATTGGCGGCGTCCGCGCCGATCAGGGGTGGCGCCAACTCACGGAGGGCAGCGCGGGCGCCCTCAGCGAAGGCCGGGAGGTAGGTACTGCCAAGAGGACAGCTTTCACCATAGCCCGTGGTTCCGTCATCCGTAGTGACCCGCACGACGGTGCTCGGCAGCTTATTCACGGTCCGCCCTGACGACATCACGTAGTCGCCGTGCGCGTAGGTCAACTGGTAGCCATAGACGTCGATGCGTTCGATTGTCAACCCGGGGATCACGTCAGTTCGCCTTAGCCCTGATCTGAATGTCCTTGGCAATGGCGCCGCCCTTGATCACCATCAGCACGCGCGCTGGGTCGGCGAACAGCTCGATGTCGTCCAGCGGCTCACCCTCCACCAGGATCAGGTCGGCCGCCTTGCCTTTCTCCACCGTACCGATCTCGTTGGTCAGGCCGAACAGCGCTGCGTTCGTGCGTGTGGCACTGATGATCGCCTCATGTGCACCAAGCAGGCGTGCCTTCAGGACGATCTCTTCACCGCGCCTCCCTTGCCATGGACCGACTACATCGGAGCCTGAGCCGATGGCGACTCCAGCGGCGGATGCCGTCCGTACGCTTTCGGCGGCCGCGTCGGCAATCGACCGCAGCTGCGCGACCTTTTCGGGCGTAAGGCTCCACCGTTCGGGGTGTGCGGCGAGCATGTCCAACGCCTGCAGCGTCGGGACCATGAAGACCTGCTGCTCCGCCATGCGACGTGCGGTGTCGGGCTCAAGAAAGCTTGCGTGCTCGATGCAGCGAACCCCGGCCTCGATCGCCCGTTCGATTGCCGGCGACGTGTGGCAGTGGGCGTGGACGTAAGTATGCCAGTCCGCTGCGACCTCAACCGCCGCTTCGATCTCTTGCAGCGAGAACTGGAGGCTATCGAAAGGGTCGGTGGGCGACACGATGCCGCCCGAAGCAAGGATCTTGATCTGGGTTGCCCCTCGTCGAAGCTGCTCTCTCGTCGCCTCGCGGACTGCGTCAACACCGTCGACAATTGCGTGGCGCGCTACGAGTCCCGGGATGGACGGACCCGGACCGGCGGCGTGGTGCGGCGGTCGCACATCGCCGTGGCCGCCCGTCTGGGACAGCACCGAGCCCGATGGAAGGATGCGTGGTCCGCGGGTGTGCCCATGCATCACCGCCCTGGCCCATGCAGGCTCAAGTCCGCCGGCGTCGCGTACCGTGGTGAAGCCCTCGTCGAGAGCGTCGGAGATTTCGGCCGCGACGCGCAGGACGTGCACGATCCAGGGATCATCCCCGTGATCGCCATCGGGACCGAGCAGCGCGAAGTGCACATGCGCATCGGTCAAGCCCGGCATGAGTGTGCAGCCAGCCGCGTCAACGGCGATCACACTGCGATCCACCCCGATTGAACCCGCTTGCCCGATCCAGTCGATCCTTCCCTGGCGGACCAGCACGTCCACGCGCCCAGACGGCTCGGATCCGGTGCAGTCCAGCAGGGCCGCGTCGCGAATGACCAGATCCTGAGCCGGCTCTGAGGCTACCGCCATTTCGCCACCGCCGGCCGCTGGCCCTTGGTCTCGGATCCGACCGGCTGAGGATCCGCGCGGGGCGACGATTCCCGGAGACGCGCCGTTGCCGCCTCATCGACCGACCAGGTCTGGGGGTCGATGGCAACGCCGTAGTCCCGACGTGCCCCCTCAAGGGACACGTACCCTTCTCGAGCGTCGGCTAGCACCTTCGTTGGATCGCGCTCGAACGCATTGCCCCAACCTCCGCCGCCGCCGGTGTTGTTGACGAGCAAATCGCCGGTGTGCACGGGCCGGTAGAACCCCCCAGCCACCTCTTCGCGATCGGTCCCTGGGTTCATGATGACGTGGCAGTTCTCGCCTGATCCGCCGCCGCCGATCGCCCACGGCCGCGTGCTCGTTTTGTACACGAGCATCGCCGTGGTGGAATCAGCAAGGAAGCGATACGAGCGCCCCACGCCCAATCCGCCCCGATGCAGGCCCGGGCCGGAAGAGTCTGGCCGAAGGCCGTACTGTTCGATGAACATCGGCGTCTTCGTCTCGAGCACTTCGACGGGGTTGTTGCGGCAGCCGGGCTCTGTGAGATGCATGATCCCGTTCTCGCCATCGCCGCCGGCATGCCCCCCGAATCCGACCCCCTCGTTTGTTGCCTCCAGCCAGGGGCGCCCGTTTCGTGGGTTGATCCCGAGTCCCATCATCGAGCAGACGTCGCCTCCTGAACACGCCGGAACCCGGTCTGGCATGCCCTTGGCCAGCGCCTTGAGGATGACCTCCCCGGCAAGCAGCCCGGTCCAAAGCGTGAATGTTGGTGCCGGTGGAACCGCGTGCATCAGCGAGCCCTCCGGGGCGATCACGCGCAGCGGTCGAAAATCGCCGTGGTTGGCCGGCGTGTCCGGGGTGGTGAGCGCCTTGAAGATGACGCTCGACAGCCCGACAGTCTGACCGAACGGCAGGTTAATGGGGCCCTTCGTGGCCGGATCTGAGCCGGTCCAATCGACGATCATCTCGTTGCTCTTGACCGTCACCGTGGCCTTCATCTTGACAAGGCGGTCTTCCACCCCATCCCCGTCCATATAGTCCTCTGCCGACCACGTGCCGGTCGGCAATTCGGCCAGGCGCTGCCGGGCCAGGCGCTCACCGTGGTTCATAATCTGTTCGATGGCAGCCTTGTACACGTCGTACCCGTATCGCTCAACGATCTCACGCGTTCGCAACTCGCCGATGCGACAGGCCGAGATCTGAGCGTGCATGTCACCGATGACTCGGTTCGGAAGGCGGCTGTTGTACTTCAGGATGTTGACGATGTCCTCGTTGAGCCACCCTTTTCGGTAGATCTTTGTGCAGGGGAAGAAGATTCCCTCCTGGTACATGTCCGTTGTGTCGAGACAATACCCGGCGTCCTTCTGCTTCAGGTCGAGCCAGTGGGTACGGACTGCCGTGAGGCCGATCAGGCGCCCCTCCGCGAAGATGGGCGAGCAGACGGCGACATCAAGGGTGTGCGCGGAACTCCAGTACGGGTAGTTGAGGAGGATGACGTCGCCCTCCTCCAGCTTGTCGTAGCCGAGGAAGTCAACGACGGACCGAAGTGAGAAGTCGTTGGCCCGAGTGAAGAAGGTGATACCCGATGCCTCGGCCACGAGCCGGGCATCGGTGTCATAGATGCCCAGCCCGTAGTCTCGAATCTCGTAGATGATGGTGCTGTATGCGGTCCGCATCAGATTGGTCGTCATTTCGCGAGCTGCCGACAACAACCGATGTCGGATCACCTCAACCGTGATCGGGTCGACAAGCGTCATCGCGTGAGTGCCTCCGCACGGCTCTGCTGCCTTGAACCTTCACCCTGCCAAACCGTGATGACGAGCTCGCCGTATGGCCCCACCTGCATGCGGTCGCGGGGACCGACGACAGTGGTGGCCGTGTGCTCTTCCACGATGACCGGTCCATCGATCTGGAACCCGCGGCCGAGATGCTCGCGGCGCAGGACCTCGTACTCGACCGGATCGCCCCCACCCCGGTACACGTTGCGCCGTCCGATGCGTGCCCGATCCGGCTCGCCCGGCCCGATCATCGGAAGTTGGGGGCGGGGAACCGCCCCAGCAGCCCGAAGCCGTGCGGTCACCAGCTCCACTGCATCGTCCATGCGGTGGCCGTAGCGCTCCTCGTGCCGGCGGGCGAAGTCCTCCGCCAGAGCGGTCAGGCTGGTGTCCGAGATCTCACCGGACGGAACCGGGACGGACACGGTGTGCTCCTGCCCTGCAAAACGCAGGTCCGCGGACCGTTCGAGCATCATGGTCGCCGGCCGGAATCGATCAGCCTCGAGGGCGCTCTTGCCGCGTTCCTCGAGTTCTCGATAGACGTCGCTCAGCGTCTCCGTGCCAATGGACTGCAACTCCCCGACGCGCGTTTGAGCGAAGTCGTGAATCACGTCAGTCAGCAGCATGCCGAATGCCGAGAATGCCCCTGGCCCTGGCGGCACGATTACGCGCGGGATACCCAACTCCCTAGCCACGTCGCCGGCGATCAGCCCGCCTCCCCCGCCGTACGCGAGGAGAGCGAAGTCGGATGGATCGTGTCCACGTTCCACGGTGATCTCACGCACTGCTCCGGTAACCCGCGTCACCGCCATCTCGACGATGCCGTCGGCCACAGTCATAGGCGCCAGCCCCAGCTGCATGGCCAGACGGCCGATCGCTTCCTGTGCGAGATCGCGGATGAGGGTGAGCTCGCCGCCCAGCGCCGTGTCCTCGCCCATGTAGCCGATGAGCAGGGCGGCATCGGTGACTGTCGCTTCCATGCCACCGCGGCCGTAGCCCGCGGGCCCAGGCAGGGCGCCCGCACTCTGGGGCCCAACCTGCATATGGCCCCCCTCGTCGATCCAGGCGATGGACCCGCCACCGGCGCCGATCGTCTTGATATTCAGTGACTGAAGCGCGATCGACTGACCTTCGAAGGTTGCTTCCGACGCGGTTATGGGGGCGCCTTCGATGATCAGTGAGGCATCCAGGCTGGTGCCCCCCATGTCGACGGTGATCAAGTTCGGCTCGCTGACGAGGGCCGCGAACGCCGCCGCGCCGATGACTCCGCCGGCCGGTCCTGAAAAGACCGTGTGCACGGGCTGTTCCATGGCTGTCTCGAGGGTCATCGCCCCGCCTCCGGACCGAATGACCAGGAATCGCCCCACGAATTGCCCTGCTTTGAGCAAGGCCGAGAGGTGGTCAAGGTACCCCCGCACGATGGGCTTGATGTATGCGTCGACAACCGATGTGCTCGTGCGCTCGTACTCCCGGTACTCTCGCACGAGACGGTGCGACAGCGTTACCTCTAGGTCTGGGTCAACCTCCCGCAGCACCTCTCCCATGAGCACCTCGTGGGATGGATTGGCGTAGGAGTGGAGGAAGCAGACGGCCACCGCGCTCACTCCTGCGGCCTTGATCTGCATGGCAACCTCGCGTGCCTGATCGCGGTCGAACGGTCTAGCGACGACCCCCTCAAAAGTCATTCGCTCGTCGACCTCGAACGCCAATCGCCGCGGCACGAGGCTGGGCGGCTTGCGGTAGGTGAGGTCGTAGTTGATCTCCCGATCAGTCCGCCCCAGCTCGTAGACGTCGCGAAATCCGTGGGTGGTCACCAGCCCGACAGAGGCGCCCGATCGGGTGAGGAGCGCGTTGAGGGCCAGAGTGGTGCCATGAACGAAGTACGAGATCGTGTCGAGGGCGACGTTCGCCTTGACGATGGCATCAATCACGCCAACCGCCGGATCCTGCGGAGTGGTCGAGGTCTTCTCGAAGCGCACCTCGCCATTGGCTTCGTCAAGGAGTGCCACATCTGTAAACGTCCCGCCGACGTCGATCGCCAGCCGCTGGGTCTGCCCCTTGGCAGGCGCGCTGGTCTCACGCGGCGTATTCATGCGCGCGCCTGGAGATGGTGCACAGCGGCAGTCACGCGCACGAGTTCAGCGGCACTAAGAGGAAGGCGCGGAGGGCGCGTCGGTCCGCCGTATCGGCCAACCTGGTCCATCGCGCCTTTGAACAGCTGCACGAGCTTCGGGTCCATATCGAGCCGGGCGAGCGGCAAGAGACGCATATACAACGCGCGAGCCTCCGCGAGCTTCCCCTCCTGCACAAGCCGGTACAGCTCCACGCACTCGCGTGGCGCAACGTCTGCACACCCGGAGACCCACCCCGTGGCTCCCGAGCAGAATCCTTCTAGTGCCCAATCATCCCCTCCCACCAGCACCTCCAAACGGCCGGCAGTCAGCTCGATGATGGCGGGGATCCGCCGAGCATCCTCCGAGGTTTCCTTAATCGCGACCACGTTGTCCAGGTCGGAAAGGCGCGCGACCGTAACGGGGTCAAGGTCGTTCTTGCTGCCGGATGGGTTGTTGTACACGAGTAAGGGCAGATCGGTGGCGTCCGCCACCTCTCGGAAGAATTCCACCAGTTCTTCTGTGTCAGCGTGGTAGGACAGGGCCGGAAGAGCCATCACTCCAAACGCTCCGAAGGACGCCGCTGCGCGGGCGTTCTCCGCCGCTTCTGCGGCGGTGTCGGCGGAGACCCCGACCACAACCGGGATCTGACCACTGGCGGCATCTATGGCGACTTCCACCACAAGTCTGCGTTCGTCGCGATCCAGCGAGCGAAACTCACCCATCGTCCCTATCACGACCAAGCCGTGTACCCCACCCTCGACGAGCCACTCGACGGACTCTATAAGGTCCTCGGGTCGAATGCGCCCATCGGTTCCGAATGGCGTGGTGATGGCCGGCCATATTCCAGGGAAGTACATTGCGATCCCTCGCTAACTTAGGTCGAGATACATGTAGGTACGAATCTCACGGATGTGTTCCTGGGCATGTGCAGCGCTAGCGGTGCTGTGTCCTCGGCGAAGGGCGTCCAGGATGCGTTGGTGCTCGGCAGCGGATGACTCCAGCCGCCCTGGTACGGCCAGCATCTCGTCGCGCAGCTTCTGCCACAGCGGTTGATCCATCACGGCGGCTACGAGATCGGCGAACTGGATTAGCACCGAATTACTCGTATGTGTGGCGATGCGCCGGTGGAACAGACGATCCGCATCGCACCAGGCCGCGCGGTCTCCCAGAACAGGATCGTTGTTCTCCATCATGATCTCGAGGTACCGCTCGAGTTCTAGATCAGGCTTAAAGCGTGAGGCGGCCAGCGAAGCGATCGCGGGCTCGAGCGCCTCGCGCACTTCGAGCAGAGCGATCGGGCTGACGTCGTCCTCGCCAAGGCTCAGCTCTGGCCCGTCTGCCCTGATGATCTCGAGCGCCTGGTCCTTGACACGAGAAGCTGCCCCTTGTCTCGTCTCCAACACTCCACGTAGCTGCAGGACTGCCAACGCCTCGCGCAAGGAGGGCCGGCTGACATTAAGGCTCCTAGCCAGCTCGCGCTCGGGTGGGAGGCGCTGGCCGGGGCGCCAATTGCCGGAGCGAATCTGCTGGACAAGGCGCTTAGAAATCTCCTGGTAGAGCTGAACCGATTGAATCGGCTGGAGGGCGTCGAGTGGCGCGACCTCGGGATTAGCGAGTGAGTCGATCTCCGTCTCACGGTAGGTCATTGCTTCAAACCTATCGACGAATGGCGGTCCGCTCAAGGACGCCAAGAAGTGTCTCTCCCTGGTGTTGCCGAAGGTAGCGATTGATCGGTCTTCATGTCAAGCCAGTAGACCAATCTGCTGCCCGCATCGGACAACCGTGCAACGACGGCCGGGAAGCATCTAATCGTCTGTGCTGACATCAGGCCGTCGACGGCCAGGGTCGCAGGGCCGCGGCGAAGCGCTCGGCCCAGTAACGGGCCCAGGTGCCATTGAGCCGGAGGATGCGCAGGC
>Ga0082335_1000391_pt1 | contig 113607 bp, 97 predicted proteins | sample Subgrocontami58m_FD_72375 | JGI IMG/M metagenome (GOLD analysis project Ga0082335, IMG submission 72375) | Subsurface groundwater microbial communities from S. Glens Falls, New York, USA - GMW37 contaminated, 5.8 m (SPADES assembly) (version 2) ... | reverse complement strand
TTGCTTGGCCCCCCTCGCCTTCCCCCCGCAAAAATGGGTAGTCATCCATTTGTGCAGGCCGTGATTCGTGATTGGTGATTGGTGATTCGTTATTCGTGGTTCGTGGATCGTGGCTCGTGGGTCGTGGTTCGGGGCTGAAGTCTTTCCGCAACGGAAAAACGTCGGCGGGCCACGCGGCGTGGCGCAGCCACTTGCGCTGATCCGCGGCGCCTTCGGCTCTCACTCCGAATAGATCGCAGACCGCGCGCTGCATGCGGTTGGCGCACGGAAAGATGTCCGACACGTCCGGAAAGCTTTCGCCGCCGAGCGCCAGCATAACCACGACCAGCCCGAACTCCGCCGCAAGCGCCGCCTGCACCGCGTAACGTTCGCCGCGGTCGCTGTTGTCAGAGCCCCACAGCGCGACCAGTCGGCCGCCACCATCGCGCGCCCGCTGACACACGGCACGCCATTGTTGCGCATCAACGTGACCCTGCCACACTGGCATCGCGCCAGGCAGCCGCGTCAGTTCAATCGGGAAATCGTCAAGCTTCATCCTGCGCTTACCCTATCAATTGCGCCGCCTGCCGGTACCAATCGGCGAGATACGGCGGTATGTACAGCCCGAGCAGCAGCACCAGCGCGAGATGCACGAACACCGGAACCAACGCCGGCGGATGCGGCAGGCGCCGGGCGGTCGCCGTACCGAACACCATCGGCTGGACCTTGCCGAATATTGCGGCGAAGGCCACGCCCAGTGCAATCAGCAGAAACGGCGTGGCCCACGGGTGCTCGTGCATCGCCACGGTGAGTATCATGAATTCGCTCGCGAATACCCCGAATGGCGGCATGCCGAGGATGGCCAGGCTGCCGACCATCAGCCCCCAGCCGATGGTCGGATTGCTGTCGATCAGCCCCCTGATGTCGGCGATAACCTGGGTGCCGGATTTCTGCGCGGCGTGGCCGACCGCAAAGAAAATCGCCGACTTGGTGAGCGAGTGCACCGTCATGTGCAACATCGCGGCGAAGGTGGCGACTGCCCCGCCCATGCCGAAAGCAAAGGTCATCAGTCCCATGTGCTCGACCGAGGAGTACGCGAACAGGCGCTTGACGTCCTTCTGGCGGGACAGCAGGAATGCGGCGACCACCACCGACAAGAGGCCAAAGCCCATCATCAGGTTGCCGGCGAAATGCGTGCCGAGCGCGCCTTCGACCAGCACCTTGGTGCGCACCACCGCATACAGCGCAACGTTGAGCAGCAGCCCTGAGAGCACCGCCGAGATCGGCGTCGGGCCTTCGGCATGCGCATCCGGCAGCCAGTTGTGCAGCGGCGCCAGCCCGACCTTGGTGCCGTAGCCGACCAGCAGGAACACGAATGCGAGCCCCAGTACCGTGGGCTCCAGTTCGCCTTTTACCTCGTAGAGATGCGTCCACAGCAGCGCGGTGCCGCCCGCCCCCAGCACTTTCTCCGCGGCGAAGTAAAGCAGGATGGTGCCAAACAGCGCCTGCGCGAGCCCCACGCTGCACAGGATGAAATATTTCCACGCCGCCTCCAGGCTCGCCGGCGTGCGGTACAGGCTCACCAGCAGTACGGTGGTGAGCGTGGCCGCCTCCATCGCCACCCACAGGATGCCGACGTTGTTGGTGAGGAGTGCTAGCAGCATGGTGAAGCTGAACATCTGGTACATGCTGTGATAGAGCCGCAGCCGGTTCGGCGTGAGCTTGCCGTGGTCCAGCTCGATGCGCATGTACGGGCGCGAGAAAAGCGAGGTGGTGAGCGCGACAAACGCGGTCAGCGCCACCAGGAAGACGTTGAACGAATCGACAAAGAACATCTCGTTCCACACCAGGATCGGCCCGTCGGTGACGATGCGCGCAGTCAGGCCCGCGGCGGCGAGGAACGTGAGCAGACTCATCCCCGAGTTGAGTTCGGGCGCGAACTTGCGGTGCCCCCAGAATCCGAGCAGGATGCCGCCGGCAAACGGTACTCCCAATACGAGCAGCAGCTCCATCAGCGTTCCTTGAGTTTCTCCAGATGATGGATGTCGAGGCTCTCGAACGTCTCGCGGATGTGGAAGAAGAACACACCGAAGAGCAGCGTGGCCACCAGCACGTCGAGCGCAATGCCCAGCTCCACCACCATCGGCATGCCATAGGTCGCGCTGGTTGCCGCCAGGAACAGTCCATTTTCCATCGCCAGGAAGCCGATCACCTGGGAAACCGCCTTGCGCCGCGTGATCATCATCAGGAATGCAAGCAGGATACAGGCCGTGGCGATGCCGATCGTGGCCTTGGTGACGGTGCCCGCGATCTGCGAAATCGGGGTGGCCAGATTGAACGCGAAGATCACCAGCACGATACCGATCAGCATCGTCGCCGGGATATTGATGAGCGTCTCGACGTCCCAGCGTACATCCAACGCGCGGATCAGGCGGTGCATGATCCACGGCAGCAGCAGCACCTTGAGAATCAGCGTCAGCAGCGCGGAGTAATACAGATGGCTCTGGTAGGTCGAATAGGCGACCACCACCGTGGAGATCACCAGCACGACGCCCTGCGCGGCAAACAGGTTGATGAGCGACACGATGCGCCGCTGCGTGAGCATGGCGAACGCAAGCAGCAGCAGCAGTGCCGCGCACAGGTTAATCAGCTGGGCGTACAACGGCAGCGCAGTCATATCTCGAGCAGGAAGTGCGTGAGCATGCCGAGCGTGGCGAGCAAAAAAGCGGTGCCGAGAAACTCCGGCGCGCGGAAAATGCGCATCTTCGCCGACAGCGTTTCCAGCAACGCGAGCCCTGCGCCTGCCGCGGCGAGCTTCAACATCAGCGCGGCGAGCGCGATGGGCAGCCCTACCCAGTCGCCGGCCCGCGCGATGCCCCATGGCATGAAAATGGCGAAGCCGATCGTGATATACGCGGTGAGCTTGAGGCTCGCGGCCCACTCGATCAACGCCAGATGGCGCGCCGAGTATTCGAGGATCATCGCCTCATGGATCATGGTGAGCTCGAGGTGGGTGGATGGATTGTCGATCGGGATGCGCGCGTTCTCCGCCAGCAGCACCATGAGGAAAGCGACCGCCGCGAATGCCATGCTCGGATAAATCACGAATTCGCGATGGGCCAGCGTGTCGACGATGGTCACGAGTGACGTGGATTGACTGATGAGCGAGGCCGTAAACAACGTCATCAGCATAGCCGGCTCGGCCAGAAAGCCGATCATCATCTCGCGGCGCGCGCCGAGCGTGCCGAACGAAGTGCCGACATCCATGCCGGCCAGCGAGACGAACACCCGGGCCAGCGCAAACAACCCGACCAGCGCGACCACGTCCGCGGCCGGCGCAAACGGCAACGAGGTCGCCAGCACCGGCACGATGCCCACCGCGAGCCACATGCAGCCGAACAGGATGTAAGGCGTGGCGCGAAACAGCGGCGAAGCATTGTGCGCGAGCACCGCGTCCTTGTGAAACAGTTTGTGCAGCACGTGGTACGGCTGCCAGACGCCCGCGCCGCTCTTGTTCTGCAGCCAGGCGCGGCACTGGTTGACCCAGCCCAGCATGAGCGGCGCAATCAGCAGCACCAGCACCGACTGCAGCACCTGGAAAACGATTCCGCTGGCGACGTTCATTGTGCGAACACCAGCAGCGCGATCAGAGTCACGAAGCTGTACAGCAGGTACACCGAGATGCGGCCCTGCTGCAGCTTGCCGACGTGGCCGGAAAGAAATTCGGTGAAATACGCGATCGGCAGATAGATTGCACGCCAGTGCCGGTCCTTCACCGACTGCGTGAACACCGGCTGTGGATCATCGGCCCGCGGAATTTCACGCTGGATCAGGAACGCCGGCGCGAAGATCTGGCGGATCGGCTGGCCGAACGCATCCGCGCTGTCCTGCATGCGCGACGTCTGCGCCGGGAAGCCGCAGTCCCAGGGATCGGCGCGGCGCAGCCGGCCGTGATAAAAATGCCGCACCAGAAGGAAGGTCAATCCGAACACCGCCGCGATCACCAGCAGGAATACCACCGGGCTGTAGCTCGCCTGTACGCCGGAAGTCGGCGCCAGCCACAGCCAGCCGGAAGCCAATGCCTCGCTGCTCAGGCCGGTCCCGGTCAGGGCGAGACTCACTTTGTTGATTTCGCCGATCATGAACACCGGCAACAACCCGAGCGCGAGGCAGGCGATGGCGAGCCACAGCATACCTGCGCGCTCCCAGCCGCTCGCCTCGCGCGGCTTCACTGCGACCTCGTGGCGGTGCTGGCCGAGGAAGGCAATGCCGTAGACCTTGACGAAGCACATGCCGGTGAGCGCCCCCGAGAGCGCGAGCACGGCGGCAACGATAGGCACCAGGCTTCTTACCACGCTGCTCGCGAGCTGCGGCGCCTGCAGCGAGGCCTGGAACGTGAGCCACTCGGACACGAAGCCGTTCAACGGCGGCAGCGCCGAAATCGCCAGCGCGCCGACCAGAAAATAGAGTGCGGTGTGCGGCATGTAACGGATCAGCCCGCCCATCTCATTCAGGTTCCTCAACCCGGTCGACTTGAGGATCGCGCCGGCGCCGAGGAACAGCAGTCCTTTGAATACCGCGTGATTGAGCGTGTGATACAACCCGGCGATCAGCGCGAGCGCGCCGGCGACCGGAAGGCCGCTGCCGATAAACACCATCGCGAGCCCGATGCCGATCAGGATGATTCCAATGTTTTCGACCGAATGGTACGCAAGCAGGCGCTTCAGATCGTGCTGCATCAGCGCGAACAGCACACCGAAGAGCGACGTGGCGGCGCCGAACAACAGCACGGTAAGCCCCCATTCCCAACGGATATTGCCGATCAGATCGAAAATGACGCGCACCATGCCGTAGATCGCGGTTTTCAGCATGACGCCGCTCATCAACGCGGACACCGGCGATGGCGCGGCCGGATGCGCTTCCGGCAACCATACGTGCAGCGGCAGCATGCCGGCCTTGGCGCCGAAACCGAAAAACGCAAGCAGGAACGCAACCGTGGCCCAGTAGCCCTTCAAATCCGCCGCGCGCAGCGCCGCGAACGTGTAATCGCCGTGGCCGCCGTGCAGCACGCCAAAGCACAGCAGAATGCCGAGCGCGCCGATGTGCGCGATCAGCAGGTAGATGAAGCCTGCCCTGCGGTTCGTCTCGCTATGGTGTTCGGTGGTGACGAGAAAATACGACGAGAGCGCCATCGACTCCCAGGTCACCATGAACAGATAGGCGTCGTCGGCGATCAGCACGAAGGCCATGCTGGCGAGGAACACGTGGTACTGCAGGGTCAGCAGCCCGAGTGTCGCGGGCTCGGTGTCGCGAAAGTAGCCGGCTGCGAACAGTGAAACGCCAAATGAAACGCCGCCCAGCAGCAGCAGGAAAAATCCGGACAGCGCATCCAGGCGCACGTGGAACGGCAAGTCGGGCAGGCCCGCCGGCAGGATCGCGCTGCTCGTTGGCGCGCCGATCGCCCATAGCCCGGTTACCGCAAGCGCGAGCGATACCAGGGCGCCGGCAGGGAACACGACGCCGGTGATGAATCGCGGCGCACGCATGCCGGCGAGCCCGATTGTGCCCAGCCCGATCCAGATTACCGAAAGCGTGACCGCCGCCTCGATCGGCTGCAGAGCGGAGAACTCCATTATCGGTGTTTATTTGGGCTGAATAGCGGCTGGCAGTGGCAGGAGCCGTCCGCTAAGAGAAGCAGAAAGGCTGGCACGCAACAATATTACCGTCTTATTTTAGCACAACGACACCGCCGGCGCGGCGCCAACCCGTCCCCCCTCGCGGGGCTGGCGGCGAGCATCGAGGCGCCCGAGCGCGACCAGGATGCCGAAGAGGATGGCCTCCGGGCGCGGCGGGCAGCCGGGGATGTAGACATCGACAGGGAGAACCCGGTCGACGCCGCCGGCGCTCGCGTATCCCTCTCCGACGATGCCACCGGAAGCGGCGCAGGCTCCCACGGCGATCACGACGCGCGGGTCCGGAACGGCCTCGACCGTGCGGCGGACCGCAGTCTCCAGGTTGCGCGTGACCGGACCCGTGACCACGACCCCATCCGCGTGGCGCGGGGACGCAACGAAGTCGATGCCGAGACGACGCACGTCGTACACCGGATTCAGGAGGGCGGCGAGCTCCCAGTCGCAGGCGTTGCAGGAGCCCGCGTCGAGGTGGCGCAGATGCAGCGATCGGCCGAGCACCCGGTGGATCTCGGAGGCGGCGCGGGCGGCCTCGGCGTTCGGATCAGGCGTTGGTCCCGCGGCGAGTTCCGCCGCCGGGACGGTAAGATCATCGGCTACAACCTCGATCCGCAGATCGTCGCGGCAGCGCGCCGCGAGTTCGAAGTCCCGTCCCATGGCGACCGCGCCGGCCCATGGATCCTCCGCACAGCGGCCGCAGAAGACGCAGCGCGCGAGGTCGAGGGCAACATGGCGACGGCCGGCGTCGAAATGCTCCGAGAGCGCACCGGTGGGGCAAACGGCGGGTGGAGGAAGGCCGCTGCCGGGGCGAAGCATGGGCGCCCCCCGAAAACGCTCCGGCGGCACGCTTGGCTCCGCGGGGTAGCGGGTCGTGACCACCCCGGTGCGAAGCGCGTTTATGAGGATTCGAAGCATGTCAGCGATCCGTGCACGAGTAGCAAAGCTCGAAGCTCTTGTTGACGAGCGGGAAGTCCGGGACGATCGCCGTCTCGGCGGCCAAGGCCACCGCGGGCCAGTTGTGGTAGCTCGGCGAGCGCAGGTGGTATCGCTCCACGCGCCCGAGCGCATCGGTACGAAGCCAGTGGACCGCCTCGCCTCGTGCCGACTCGATGGCCGAGATTCCGATTCGTCCGCCCGGCAGCGGCTCTGCGAGGGCGACCCGCAACGGACCCGGCTCGAGCCGCCGGACGAACTCGCCGACGAGGCGGATCGACTCCCGCGCCTCCCGGGCGCGGACCGTCACACGGGCCATCGCGTCGCCTTTCGGCACGGTCACGACGTGCAGGTCGGGCGGCTCGGGAAGCGCAAACGCACCGTGGGGATGGTCGCGCCGCGCGTCGCGGTCCACGCCGCTCGCGCGGGCCGCCACTCCGGCGACGGCGAGGTCCAGCGCAGCTTGATGTTTGAGAACACCCGTGTCGTCGAGCCGATCAACGACCGACGGGTTGGCTTCGATGCGTCCCATCAGGCTGTCGAGCCCGGCGAGAGTGTCCTGAAGCGTGGCGACGAGGACTCGGAGAAGGTCGTCCGGGAGATCGAGGCGCGCACCGCCTGGGATCACGAGGCCCCGCAGGAAGCGATTGCCGGCGAGCCGCTCGTTCATTTGTTGCAGGCGCTCCTTCAGGTACGCCCCGGTGGCGGTGCCGTAGTGAAACGCGGCGCCAGCGCAGATGTTGCCGATATCGCCGACGTGGTTATAGAGCCGCTCCAGCTCGAGTGCAATGCTCCGGATGATCCGGGCCCGCGGTGGCGCGTCGACGCCGGCGATTTGCTCGAGCGCCTCGCAGTAGCCCATGCCGTGCGCGACCGAGCAGACCCCGCAGATACGCTCGGCGACGTAGAACGCGTCGAGCGGCGCGAGCCCCTCCATCCGCTTCTCCAGCCCGCGATGCGTGTAAAACAAGCGCGCGTCGAGATGGAGCACGGTCTCGCCGACCGACGTGAAACGGAAGTGACCCGGCTCGATGATTCCGGCGTGGATCGGGCCGACCGGGATCTCGAAGACGCCCTCGCCTTCGGCGACGAGGTGCGGAAACTCGTCCGCAGGTTCGACCGCGACGTGCCGCGACCCGTCGAAAGTCTTGCGCAACGGGAACACGCCCCGCGGCCACCCGTCGTGGACCACGAGCGCTCGGGGATCCGGATGCCCGACGGAAACGATCCCGAAGAGGTCCTGCATCTCGCGCTCGTGCCAGTTTGCGGCCGGGACCGCCGCCGTCAGAGAGGGCGCCTCCGGGCACGCCGCATCCACGGAGATGAGTAGCGTCACGAACCGATCCGTGGTGCCGGGGACAATGGGCTCGAACACGTAGCGCACTTTCAGATCGCCGTCCGGCGTCGCCGTCTCGTCGGTCGCCACGACCGTGGCCAAAGCCATCGCGTGCGATCCGATGAGCACGGCCGCCGCCGCCGGGAGATCGCCCGTGCGGCCCAGGCGCAGCGTGAGGTCCGATGGGCGCGGGCCGACGTTCGCGTCGATGGAGCCATCCACGCCGGAGCGCAGCGCGTCGATGAGGAAAGAGTCAGCCAACGACAATCTCCGTAGCGCGCCGGAGGATCCCGTCGAAGCTCACGGGAATGGTGAGGCCGAGCAGGATCATGAACGCAGCGAGCAGCACCATCCCGGCGAGCGGTGACCAATCCTCGGCCTTGTGGCTCGCCCCCCTCGGCTCGCCGAAGACCATCGCGCCGGCATGGTGGAGGAGGCCGGCAAAGATGATCACGACCATTACGAGGAAAATCGCGATCGCCACCCAGTAGCCGCGGCCGATGCCGGCGCGCAGCACCATGAGCTCGCTCACGAAGATCGAGAACGGCGGCACGCCGGCGAGCGACAGCGCCGCGAGCATGAGCATTGTCGCTCCGATCGGCGCTACGGCGAGCAGGCCCCGGATGGCCCGCATGTCGCGCGAGCCGTAGCGGGCGATGGCGGTGCCGGCGGCGAAGAACGCGAGGGCCTTGGTGATGCCGTGGTTCACCACGTGCAGCAGCGCGCCGTAAATGCCGACGGCGCCGCCGAAGCCAAGACCGAGCGCCACGATGCCGACGTGCTCGACGCTGTGGTAGCCGAGCAGGCGCTTGATATCGCGCTGAGCCAGGATGAACGGCGTCGCCACGACGACCGAGATGAGGCCGAAGACGAGCAGCACCTCCTCCGCGAACGCGGGGCCGCACGCGGCGGCGGCGATCGTCTGGAAGCGGATGATCGCCAGCAGTGCGCACTTGATGAGAACGCCCGAAAGCAACGCAGAGACCGGCGTGGGTGCCTGGCTATGGGCGTCCGGAAGCCACAGGTGCATCGGCGCGAGGCCCGCCTTGGTGCCGTAGCCGATCATCACGAAGATGAAACCGATGCGGACGATCCCCGGGTCGAGCGTGGGAGCGACCTGCATGATCGCCGACCAGCTCATCGTGCCCGCGCCTCCCATGACGTCGGCGGCGGCGGCATAGACGAGCACCGTGCCGAAGAGACCGAAGGAAATGCCGATGGTCGTCACGATGATGTACTTCCACGCCGCCTCCAAACCGTGCCGATGGCCGTGGTAGCCGATGAGGACGGCCGAGGTGATCGTCGTGCCTTCCATCGCGATCCAGAGGACGCCGAGGTTGTCGGCGAGGACCGTCACGACCATCGTCGCGACGAAGGCGTGCACGAGAGCAAAGTAGGACCGCAGGGACTTGGCCTCCATGTTGCCGACCTCCACCGCCTGCTTGAGCCAGCCCACCGTATAGATGGAGACGGCCAGGGTGAGAACGACGAGGAGGAGGAGGAAGACAAGCCCGAGGTCATCCACACGAAAAACGCCGAGCGCGCGCGGGCCGCCGGCTGCCACCTCGCGGGCAAGGACGAACGTGAGCGCGGTAAGGATCGCCGAGCCACCGACGTCGAGCGCCGAGAGGACGCGGCGCTTGCGCGTCGTGAGCATGGCGAGCGCCGTGACGGTCGGGACGAGCGGCAGGACCCAGAGGAGTGTTTCAGCCACGCCTCATCCCCTCAGCCGGTCCAGATCCGCGATGTCGGCGTCGACCGTCGAGCGCACCCGGAGCACCATGATCGTCATGACGAGAGCGGCGAGGATGACGTCGAGGATTACGCCGATTTCGATGATGAGCGGCATGCCCTGAGTCACCGCCATCGCGGTGAAGAAGATCCCGTTCTCGGAGGCGAACAGGCCCACCATCTGGGTCAGCGCCGTCTTGCGGGTCGCCATGACCAGCACACCGGTCAAGGTGAGGGCGATGCCGACCGGGAGCGCGTTGCCGGTGATCGACTGGCGGACCGTGCCAAGCGAAGCACTCAAGTGGAACGACATCACGACAACCGCCACGGCGAGAGCGAGCGTCGCGGTGACGGGGATCACCGGCTCCACCTCGCGCCGGACATTCATGCGCCGGACGACCCAATGCAGCACCCACGGGAGCAAAGTGGCCTTGACGACGAGCGTGACGCCGGCGATTACCCACAGGTCTACGTTCCCGGTAGCCGTCGCGAGAACCCCGCCCGCGATGGCGATGAGAAACGATTGGGCCGCCACGGCATAGATGGCGCGGGAGATCTGACTTGCCGCGACAATGAGGATCATCGTGAACAGCAGCAGCGCACCGAGGTCGTCGATGATCGCCTGAACCGTCTCGGCGCTCACAGGATCCTCAGTGCGAGCGCCGTGAGCGCACAGACGAAGCCGATGCCGAGGTATTGCGGCACGCGGAATAACCTGAGCTTGGCGTAGGATGACTCGACCAGCGCGAGAAAGATCGCGAGCACCAGGATCTTCGCCGCGAACGCGCCGGCGCCAAGCAGGAGGTCCGCAGCGCCCGCGCCGTCCGCCGCGATCGGGAAGAACAGGGCCGCCACCAGCCCGAGGGTCACGATCTGCCGGGTGTGCGACGCGAGCACCATGCAGCCGAGCCCCGGCCCGGAGTGCTCGAGCAGCATGCCTTCGTGCAGCATCGTGAGCTCGAGGTGGGTGTCCGGGTTGTCCACCGGGATACGGCCCGTCTCTGCCGGGAGCAGCACCAGCATGGCCGCGAAGCCGAGGAAGTCCGCCGCACGCCAGGCGAGGATCCACGGCGTCCCGCGATGCGCTGCGAGGGCGCCGAGTTCCGTCGTCCCGGCGGCTACCGCGGTCGAAAACACGACCATCATCAACACTGGTTCGACGAGCGGCGCGATCGTCATCTCCCGCGAAGCTCCCATGCCGCCGAACGCGCCACCGGCATCAAACGCACCAACCGCCGTAAGGAAGCGGGCCAGCGCGAGCAACCCGAGGAGCATCAACGCGTCGCCCAACGGAAAGGCCGGCGGCCCGGCCCGGAGAACCGGAACGAGTGCACCCGCGGCCACCGTGGCGGCCAGCACCAGCACCGGGATCGAGCGGAAGAAACCCGAAGCCGTGTCCGCCTGCACCGTGCCTTTGCGGAACAGCTTCGCGAGGTCGCGGTACGGCTGAAGGATCGTGGCCCCCTGCCGACACTGCAGCCGGGCCTTGAGCTTCTGGATGATGCCGGTGACGAGTGGCCCGAGCAATACCAGGAGGATCATCTCCAGGAGCACGAGCCCAAGTTCTCTCTCGCCGGTCATTTTTGACCCACCCCGAACAGCAGCAGTGCCACGAAGAGGGCGCCGAGCACGAACCCGATGTAGCCGTGAATGCGGCCGGTGCTGCGAAGGCGAATAGTCCGCGAGAGCACCGTGATGCCGCGCTGGACGCGGTGGTAGATTTGCGTCTCCGAGAGGTCTACGACCACTCCGGCATAGTGGATGCGCCGCAGCACATATGGCGTCCCGGCGGTCTCCCGGATCACCGCTCGGCGGGGGCGGTAGAGCGCCGCGAATACGAGCCGGAGCGGCTTGGCAAACGCCGTCGCCGTGTAGTCGAACCGTGCCGTGGGGCTCATCCCGCACGTCCACGTCGGCGCGGTGCGCGGCGGGGAACTCCGCAGTCCGCGGCGCAGGACCCACGCCATCGCCGCGAGCGCGATGAGGAGCGCGGCCACTATCGTCATCGATATGGCCGTGCCGTCCGTCCCCGGCGCCATCAGCGCCGTTGACAGCACCAGCGGTCCCTTGGCCGTCACCACGGCGCTCGCTGCGGGGCCGTGGAGCAACCCCGCCGTTGGCGCGTCGAGCAGGCGCATCGCGTACCCCGGCGCGACACCGAGTGCCACGCACAACGCTGCGAGCCATGCCATGCCGGCGATCATCGACGCCGGCGCCTCGGTGGCGTGCTCGGCATGGGACGTTCGCGGACGGCCAAGGAACGTCACGCCGAACGCCTTTGCGAAGCAAGCAGCGGCGAGACCACCAGTCAGCGCGAGCATCGCCGCGGAGAAAACGATGACGAGCCCCGCAGGGCCGTGGAAGCGGCTGGCGCCGCCGAGGAGGGCCTGGAAGGTGAGCCACTCGCTGACGAATCCGTTAAGCGGAGGGAGGGCCGAAATCGCGACGGCGCCGAGCAGAAACAGCCCCGCAGTCCAGGGCATGCGCCGGGCGAGCCCGCCGAGTTCCTCCATGTTGCGGACGTGCGTGCGGCAGAGGACGCTGCCCGCGGCGAGGAAGAGCAGGCCTTTGAATGCCGCGTGGTTGACGGTGTGCAGGAGTGCGGCGGTGAGCGCGACCGTCGCGAGGGCGCCGCCCGCACTCTCCCGTCGCCACAGAATCATTGCCAGCCCCACCCCGATGAGAATGATCCCGATGTTTTCGACGCTGTGGAATGCGAGCAGGCGCTTGAGGTCGTGCTGCTGGAGCGCATAGAGCACACCGAGCACGGCCGAGGTCGTTCCCAGGACGAGCACCGTCCATCCCCAAGAGGGTGGGAGCGGCCCGGCAACCGGGGCGAGGAGGTCGAAGGCGAAGCGCAGAATCCCGTAGATCGCGACCTTGAGCATGACGCCCGACATCAGCGCCGAGACATGACTCGGGGCCGCAGGGTGCGCGCGAGGGAGCCAGACGTGGAGAGGGATTACGCCGGCCTTGGTGGCGAAGCCCCCGAGCGCCAGGAAGAACAGCGTCGTTCGTGTCATGCTGTCGAGATCACCCGCCGCCGCGCGAAGGGCAGCAAAGTCGAATGCCCCAGCCCGCTCGGTGAGGGCGAGGAAGGCAACGAGGAGCAGTGCGGTCCCGCCGTGGGCCATCACCATGTACAGGAGCCCCGCCCGCGCGTTCTCGCCGTTCCGGTCGTCGGAGACGACCAGGACGTAGCTGGCGAGCGTCATGCCTTCCCAGCAGAGGAGGAAGGTCAGCGCGTCGCCGGCGCAGACCACGAATGCCATGCAACCCAGGAATACATTCAGGGCGAGCACCTGCGCCGCCTGCCGCGCTGGTCCCGCGCCGGGCGAGTGCGCCCGGAGGTAGGCCGGACCGTAGATGGCCGCCGCGATGGCCACGAGGGAGATGACGAGCAGAAAAAAGGCCGAGAGCCCGTCGACCGCAAGCGAGAGCCGGGCGAACGGGAAGAGATCCGGAAGCGGTTGGGTCAGAGTGCGGCCCGGTTCGCCGAGGAGCACGCCGAGCGAAACACCGAGGCCTGCCACGGCCCCCGCCAGCGCAGCCAGGTGACCCACTCCAAGCGCGAGTCGGCCCGACCACCTCGCCAGCAGGGACGAAAGCGCCCCTGCCCCGTAGCAAGCAGCCATCAGAAGCGTGCCCGTCGGCAGAGACGAGAAGGCCATTATTGATGTTGATGTTGTTATGCGAACTGGTCAGCGGCGGCGGATGCAGCGGAAAACGTCCGCTTTGGCGAAGCAGGAAGGCAGGCGCGCAATTCTAGCGCAAAAACGCCGCAGGCGTCGGCGAGCGGAAGTAGCTTGCGCCTTCTGATGTGCCGCAAATTACGGGGAATCTGGCGCAGCGGCCGATTGCGGCGCAGCCAGCCACCGGTGATTGCCTCGCCCGCCACGATCCAATCGCGATCGGCGCCTCGTCACGCGCTTCGGAGCAGCTTTATTTGGTGCGGTACTTTAGATCGTCTCGCCGGTTGCGTGACCGGCAATCCTCGTCGCGTTGCTCGCAGACCGGTTTCTCCTTGCCGAAACTTACGGCCTCGATCTGCTGGTCGCTTACGCCAAGAAGCATTATCGCCCGTCGAACTGCGTCGGCGCGCCGGTGTCCGAGCGCAAGGTTATATTCTCTGCTGCCACGGTCGTCGCAGTTCCCCTCAATGGCGACACTTGCCGTGCGATGACCAACAAGGTACTTGGCATGGGCCTGAACGAGCGGCTTGAATTCATCCTTGATGACGTATTGGTCAAGATCGAAATAAACGCTGCGTTTCGATAAAGGATTCTTCGGATCGGAAAACGGGTCTATCGGCGTAGCTACGACCTTCGCCGGCACGGCGGGCTTGACTGCGGGCCGTTGTTGACTAGGCGGTGGCGAAGCGACGACTGGTTTGCGCTCTTCGACAACGGGTTTGGCCTGATCCTTTACCTCGTTGCTTGCGCATCCGGCAAGACTCATGATCACCAACGACAGGGTAATCGCCGCAACCCTGATTGCAGTCATACGTTCGCGCTTGTGCTGGTACATGGTCTATCTCCTCTTGCAATAAGACGGGGCCCGACAATTCATCAAAGCGAGAGATCTTGAGTGAAAAGTATTAGAATAATATACGTATAATACACTTTTTAAATGCATTTACAATGATCATTTGATTATCATGCAATTTCCCAATAACCCGGTACCTGACGCCTTATGGAAACCCGCACCGCGAGACGGTCCGGCTTGCATATGAGGCTGCCCATTGTGACTAATTTTCCTCGTCGAGGAAGCTGCGCAGGCGCTGCGAACGCGACGGGTGGCGGAGCTTCCGCAGCGCCTTCGCCTCGATCTGGCGGATACGTTCACGCGTGACGTCGAACTGCTGACGTCGAACTGCTTGCCGACTTCCTCTAAAGATTACACAATACGCTTGACCAGCAACTCCTTGATCTTGCCGATGGCGCGAGTCGGGTTGAGACCCTTCGGGCAGACGTCGACGCAGTTCATGATCGAATGGCAGCGGAACAGCCGGTACGGGTCCTCGAGGTTGTCGAGGCGCTCGTTGGTCGCCTCATCGCGCGTGTCGGCGAGAAAGCGGTAGGCCTGCAACAGCCCGGCGGGACCCACGAACTTGTCAGGGTTCCACCAGAACGACGGGCAGGCCGTCGAGCAGCATGCACAAAGTATGCATTCGTACAGCCCGTTCAGCTCTTCCCGGTCCTGCGGCGACTGCAACCGCTCCTGCTCCGGCGGCGGCGTGTCATTCTGCAAATACGGCTTGATCGAGTGGTATTGCTTTAAGAACTGCGACATGTCGACGATCAGATCGCGGATCACCGGCAGCCCCGGCAGCGGCCGGATCACTACCGGCTCCTTGAGCTCAGTGAGCTTGGTGATGCAGGCGAGCCCGTTCTTGCCGTTGATGTTCATCGCGTCCGAGCCGCACACTCCTTCGCGGCACGAGCGCCGCAGCGACAGCGTGTCATCCTGCGCCTTGATCCGGATCAGCGCGTCGAGCAGCATGCGATCGATCGGATCGAGCGCGATGTCGTAATCCTGCATGCGCGGCTTGGCGTCCGTCTCGGGGTTGTAGCGGTAGATGGAAAAGCGCATTAGTAGACCCTCGCCTTCGGCTCGAACGACGCCACCGTGAGCGGCTTGAGGTGTACCGGGCGGAACTCGAGCCGCGGCCCGTCCTTGAAACACAGCGTGTGCTTGAGCCAGTTCACGTCGTCCCGGTCCGGATAGTCGTCGCGGGTATGGGCGCCGCGGCTCTCGGTGCGCGCTGCCGCTGAAATCATCGTTGCCATTGCCACTTCGATCAGGTTGTCCAGCTCCAGCGCCTCCACCCGCGCCGTATTGAACACCTTGCTCCTGTCTTTGATCCCGGTGTGAGCGGCGCGCGCCGCCACTTCCTTGATTCTTGCGACCCCCTGCTCGAGCAGATCGCCGAAGCGGAACACTCCGCAGTGCGCCTGCATGACCCGGCGCATCGCCGCGCCCACTTCGGCCACGCTTTCGCCATCCTGCTGTGTTTCGAGGCGCGCCAGCCGCGCCAGCGGGCGATCCGCCGCGTCGCCCGGCAAAGGCTTGGGATGCGGCTCGCGCTGCAGGTCCTCGATGATCTGCTGTGCCGCCGCGCGCCCGAACACCAGTAAGTCCAGCAACGAGTTGCAACCCAGGCGGTTGGCGCCATGCACCGATACGCACGCGCACTCGCCTGCCGCATACAGCCCCCGCACCACTTCCTCCGCGCCGCTTACGCCGGGCGCCACCACCTGGCCGCGATAATTGCCGGGAATCCCGCCCATCATGTAATGCGCCGTGGGAACGACCGGGATCGGCTCCTGGATCGGATCCACATTGGCGAATTTGATCGAAATATCGCGGATGCCCGGCAGGCGTTTGTTGATCACCTCCGCCCCGAGGTGGTCCAGTTTGAGCAGCAGGTGGTCGGCCTCCTTGCCCACGCCGCGGCCTTCCTTGATTTCCGTCACCATCGCCCGCGACACCACGTCGCGGCTGGCAAGATCCTTGGCGTTGGGCGCATAGCGCTCCATGAAGCGCTCGCCGTTCTTGTTCAGCAGGTAGCCGCCCTCGCCGCGCACGCCTTCGGTGATCAGGATGCCGGCGCCGTAAACCCCGGTCGGGTGAAACTGGAAAAACTCCATGTCCTGTAGCGGCAGACCGGCGCGCGCCACCATCCCGAGGCCGTCGCCGGTATTGATGAAGGCGTTGGTGCTGGAGGCGAAAATGCGCCCGGCCCCTCCGGTGGCAAGCAGCGTCGCCCGTCCCTGAAAAATCATCACCTCCCCGCTTTCCATCTCCATCGCCACCACGCCGAGCACATCGCCTTCCGCATCGCGAATCAGATCGAGCGCCATCCATTCGACGAAGAACTGCGTCCTGGCCCGCACATTGCGCTGATACAGCGTGTGCAGCATCGCGTGCCCCGTGCGGTCGGCCGCGGCACAGGCGCGCTGCACCGGATTCCTGCCGTATTCCTGCATATGGCCGCCGAACGGGCGCTGGTAGATCCTGCCGTCCGGCGTGCGGTCGAACGGCATGCCGAAGTGCTCGAGTTCGTAGACCGCCTCGTTCGCCTTGCGGCACATGAATTCGATCGCATCCTGGTCGCCAAGGTAATCGGAACCCTTGACCGTGTCGTACATGTGCCAGTGCCAGTTGTCTTCCTCGCTGTTGCCCAGTGCCGCCGCCACCCCACCTTGGGCTGCCACCGTGTGCGAGCGCGTCGGAAATACCTTGGAGAGCACCGCGACCTTGAGCCCGGCCTCCGCCAGGTGCAGCGCCGCGCGCAGCCCGGACCCGCCGGCGCCCACCACCACCGCGTCAAACAGCCGTTTGGCGATCGCCATCTAGACGCTCCACAAAATCTGCACCGACCAGCCGGCGTAGACGGCCAGCGCGGCGATCACGACGGCATACAGCGCAAGCCGCAGGCTGCTGCTCTTGATGTAGTCCATCACAATGTTGCGCATGCCGACCCACGCATGGAAATAAACGCTCAGCAGGAACAGCAGGGTCGCGAGCTTCAGCCATTGCGGTGCGAACAACAGTCGCCACGCCGCGAAATCAAGCTTCGGCGCGCCGACCACGAGCGCCAGGAACAACAGCGTGTAGAGCGCCATTACGATGGCAGTGATGCGCTGCGCGAGCCAGTCGCGCAGCCCGTAGTGAGCGCCGGCGATTTCGCGCTCTACCATAGCAGCGCGCCCGCGATAACGGTCAGCGTGATGCTGACGCCAAATACCAGCGCGCTGGTCAGACGCGCGGTTTCGAGTCCGGTGCCGTAATCGATGTCGAGCATAAGGTGCCGGATGCCCGCGCACAGGTGATGCAGGTAGCCCCACACCAGCCCGATCAGTACGAGTTTGATGAACCCGTGGGAGAATGTCGCCTGGAGTGAAGCGAAAGTGTCGGGCGAGGTGAGGCTGCGCTGCAGCCACCATAACAGCAGAGGCAAAGCCAGAAACAACACCGCGCCGCTGACCCGGTGCATGATCGACATGACCCCCGGCAGCGGCAGGCGGATCTGGAACAAATTGAGGTATTTGGGGCGCGCTTTATCCATCATCGACGAATATGGAAGGACTAACTCCATATTGACATTATATACGCGGCATATTAAATTTCAATTATCATATGATTATCACGTAAATTTTTGGCCACTGGACTGATCGATACCATGGAAAACAAAACCGCCCGCTTCACCGTGCTGATTGATCCGCGCAAAAAACGGATGTTCGAAGACATCTGCGCCGCGCATGACCTGACGCCCTCACAGGTAGTGCGTCAGTTGATACGCGAGTACATCATTGAGCATGCCGACGGCCGCGAGTTACCCGCGTGGCTCCTGAAGGCCGCGACCAAGAGACCAACTCGCGAATGAAAAGTCAGGGCCTGATGTACGCCCAGCCCTCGCGTTGTCTCGCTCAACGCTCGATGGGAACGCCGACCAGGTTGCCCCATTCCGTCCATGAACCGTCGTACACCCGGATGTTGCCGAGGCCAAGCAGTTCGGTGAGGGTGAAATAGAGAACCGTGGCACGGTGGCTCAAGCGGCAATAGGCGATGATGTCCTGGTCCGGTCCCACGCCCCGCGCGTCCACGATGGCGCGCAGTTCCTCGCGTGATCTGAAGCTCTTGTCGGCATTCAGCAGCTCGTCGAAGTACAGATGGCGCGCACCCGGTATTCGCCCGTAACGCATGGCCCCGACATCAGGACCCGGAGCGGCTCCCACCCGCTCGCCCCGGAATTCTTCGGGCGAACGCGCATCCAAAATCAAAGTGCCACTCTGCCCCAGCACGCGCAGCATCTCGTCGCGCAAAACGCGCATGCGTTCGACCCGCTTAACCGGTTGATAGGTCTTTACCGGGCGCGGCTTGGGTTCGTCGGTAACGAGTGGCCGCCCCTCTTGGGCCCACCGGTAGCGTGCTCCGTCGAGCACGCACACGTTTTCGTGACCGCAGTAGCGGAACACCCACCACGCGTAAATGCCGAACTGAACGCCCTCGCCATAGAACACGACCGTGGTGTCGTTGCCGATGCCGGCGGCGCCGAGGCGTCGCGCGAATTCCCGCGGCGCAGGGAAGTCACGCATATGCGTGTCCCACAGCATCTCTTTCCACTTCCACGGATGTGCGCCCGGCACGTGCCCTGCTTTGTAAACCTGCAAGTCTTCCTGACCGAGACCCGCGACATCGATCAGGCAGACGTTGGAGTCATCCCGGTGCGCCGCGACCCATGCCGGATCGACCAATGCGTGAGTATTGTGGATTGCTGCTGTGTTCACTTCGTTCCTTTCCTGGTTATCGACAACTGCGGCATGACGCCTCGAACCGCTGACCCCCGCCCGGACCCGGCACGCATCCGGCGCCGCTCATAGAGGCGGGCGCTAGCCGGCGATCACGGCATCGCCCTTGACCACCGTTCGATACAGCACGCGGGCCTGGGTCGGGTCAACCTCGGAACGATAGTGCATGCAGCAGCGGTTGTCCCACAGCACGAGGTCGCCGACCCGCCATTGGTGTCCCCATGCGTACTTAGCCTGAGTTGCGTGCGCCCACAGCCGGTCGAGCAGGCGTTCGCTTTCCTCATTGGGCATGCCGATGATGTAGTTGGATGGCCAATCCCGACGCCGGCCGAGGTACAGCGCGCGCTTGCCCGTCACCGGATGCACGCGCACGAGCGGATGGACCGGTCCCGGAACGTCCTCCGGCGTCGCCGGCAGCTTCACGGTCGGACGCAGCACGCCGGCACTGTTGCGGCTCGCGTCGTGCAGTTGCGATTTGCCGTCGATGGCTTTTTTCAGGTCGGCTGGCAATTCGTCGTACGCGAGATATTGATTGTTGAACCAGGTATCGCCGCCGCCGTCGGTCGGAAGAATTATCGCGAACAACATGCTGCCCGCGGGGGGCACTTCAACGTAGGAATTATCGCTGTGCCAGACAACTTCGTAGCTGCCGAGCGCCCCATTGTCCTTGACCGGCAACCCGTTCTCGTCAAGGTTGGAAATCAGGGACACGCGAGGATCGAGCGCCACGCGTTTTCCGCCGATTGCATAGCCGCCGGCGATTTCGAACTTGCGCGCGGCCGGCTCCTTGGTGGGACCGAAGATTTCCGCGGCCTGCAGGAACGAGAAATCGGGCAGCGTCTGATCGCGCCATAGCAAGACCAGATGATCGGCCCAGGCCTGGCGGAGCTTCGCCTGCGCCGCTTCCGGCACAGGCTGCGAGAGGTCCAAGCCCCTGATTTCCGCGCCAAGCGCAGCCCCGCTCGGCACGACTCCGATGTTTTCCGGCGCGTTCACGCCGGACGGTGCCGCCGGCCTCCGTGCAGCCAGTGATGATTGTGCGGTAGCCATGGCCATGTTCCTTTACCTGTCCCGGCAGCAAGCGCGCGGGGGATTTACGGTCTCAGGTAAGCGTAACCTTCGCGCTGCTGCAGCCGGGTGATCTCGGCGACGCCTGACGGCACAAACGTCGACTCGGGAATGAACTTGCTCTTGCTGATCTTCCGGTTGCGCAGCGTAATCTCGCACACATCAAACTTGACGCCCTGCGATTTCAATTCCTCGACCTTGATGTTGTACGGGTTGCCGGCCTTGTCCTTCGCGCCCTCGAACAGGAAATCCACGCCTTGGGCATGCGTGACGACTACGATCTTGGCTTTCGGATTGACCTCGAGGTGGTTACCGATATTGCGCAGCGCGCCAACCGCCTGGGCGCCGGAATCATTGACATGATAGACGACCTTGTCAGGCCCGACATTACTATTCTGGTCTACTCCGCCCCCGGTCGCCGCACAACCCGCCAAACCGGCAACCAATAATCCTGCAGCAAGAACGATCCCTCCGCGTTCAATACTCATGGTTCAGCCTCCTTTAATAGAACACCCTGTTATTCCCGTTATGCCTTGCGGCAAGCACGGCGTATACAAAAACTCCGGACCTTCGCATAATCTCCCCCTGTGCCGGTCGTGGGCACGGTAGAGCACCGGGTTAAGGTAAGCGAATTTCCGCCGCCCTGCAACCGGAACCTGCGCATATTTTTTGATCATGGTGAAACATCTGCAGATTTCCGGCCGCGTGCAAGGCGTCGGTTTCCGCTACCACATGCGCCGTGTTGCAAATGAGTTCGGCATCACCGGCTGGGTGCGCAACCGGCGCGACGGCAGCGTCGAGGCCATGGTGGCGGGCGCGCCGGATGCCGTTGAGAAAATCATCGCCTGGGCGCGGCGCGGACCCGGGCACGCAGTTGTCACGACGGTCGAGATCGGCGAGGGAAGCGGCAGCTTCACCGCCTTCGATACGCTGCCTACGGAATAGTCAGGCGCCATTGCGTTGCTCGTTGTAAACAATCTTGACATTGTCCTCGCTCAACCACGCGGCGAGCGATTGCAGCAGATTGTCGTTCAGGTTGACGCGCCACGCCTCGCCGAGTTCGATCTCGCAGCTCGCATCGTGGTTGTGATAAACGACCGACACCGGACACGGACCGTTGCGATAGGGCGCGAGCAGCTCTTTCAGTTTTTGCGCCGACGACTGGCCGTTGCAGGTCAGCCGCACGCCGCGCGCAAAGCGGTTGCGTGCCGCACTCAGGTCGTAGATCTTCTCGGCATTGACACGCATGAAGGTCGCTTCGGCTTCCTCGCCGCCGCCACGGCGCACGTTGCGCACCTTGGCCTCGATCACCAACACCGCGTCTTCGACGATGATTTTCCGGTACTGATCGAAAAGCTCGCTGTAGACCGTCACCTCCTGGGTCGCCATGCCATCGCCGAGGTTGACGATGAGCATGCGCGAATTCTGGGTCTTCTGCACCCGCATCGACTCGACCACCCCTGCAATCAGCACCGTCTGGGCGCCGCCGCCGTAATCGTTGCCGGATGGCACCAGGCGGTCCAGCGTGGTGCGCACGAACTGGCCGATTTCCGGCCGGAAGGCAGTGAACGGATGGCCTGACAAATAGAACCCGAGCGCCGCCTTCTCCTCGCGCAGGAAAACGTGCTGATCCCAACGCGGCGACTGCACCAGTGCCGGCCGCGAGTGCTCCGCGGCGTCGGCGTCGCCGAACAGGCTGACCTGCTGCGCATTGCGTTCGAGCTGCTCGGCCGCGCCGAGCGCGATGCCGACCGAGGCGAGCAGCCGCGCGCGGTGATCGTCGAGCGCGTCGAACGCACCGGCGCGGATCAACGCCTCGATCACGCGCCGGTTGACGATGCGCTTGTCGATGCGTTCGCAGAAATCGAACAGATCCTTGAAAGGACCCTCTTTCTGCCGCGCCGTGATGATCGCCGTGATCGCCGATTCGCCGGTGCCCTTGATCGAACCGAGGCCGTAGCTCACGGTCTTCGCATCGAGCGGCACGAAGCGGTACTCGCCGCCGTTGATGTCGGGACGCAGCACCTTGAGCCCGACGACGAGCGCATCCTCGTAGAACTGCCTGGTTTTCTCGGTGTCGTCCATCGCCGCCGACATGTTGGCCGCCATGAACGCGGCGGGGTGATGCGCCTTGAAGTAGGCCGTCTGGTAGGCAACCAGCGCGTAGGCGGCAGCGTGCGATTTGTTAAACCCATAGCCCGCGAACTTCTCCATCAGGTCGAACAACTCGTCGGCCTTTTCCTGTTTCAATCCGTTCTTGCCTGCGCCGTCGCGAAAAATGCCGCGTTGCTGCGCCATCTCCTCCGGCAGCTTCTTGCCCATCGCACGGCGCAGCAAGTCGGCGGCCCCCAGACTGTAGCCGCCGATGATCTGCGCCATCTGCATCACCTGCTCCTGATAGACCATGATGCCGTAGGTCTCGGACAGTACCGACTTGACGCGCGGGTCGGGATAGTCGAATGGTTTGCCGTGTTTGCGCGCGGTGAAGTCCGGGATGAGCTCCATCGGCCCCGGGCGATACAGCGCAACCAGCGCGATGATGTCCTCGAAGCAGTCCGGGCGCGCCTGCTTGAGCAGGTCGCGCATACCGCGCGATTCAAACTGGAAGATCGCGGTGGTTTTGGCGCTCGCAAACAAACGGTAGGCGTCCGCGTCGTCGAGCGGCAGCGCGTCGAGCGTGAGCGTCGAGGACGGGTCGATGCGCTTGATGTAGCGCATTGTCCAGTCGAGGATGGTGAGCGTGGTGAGGCCGAGAAAGTCGAACTTCACGAGCCCCGCCGCTTCCACGTCCTTCATGTCGAACTGCGATACCACGCTCGCCGAGCCCTCCGCCGCGTAGAGCGGGCAGAAATCGGTAAGTTTGCCGGGCGCGATCAGCACGCCGCCGGCGTGCATGCCGACGTTGCGCGTGAGGCCCTCTAGCCGCTCCGCCAACTCCAGCAACTCGCGCACTTCCTCTTCCTGTTGCTCGCGCTGGTTGATCAGCGGCTCGACTTCGCGCGCGTAAATCGTCTGATCGTCCTTCGGATTGGTGCGCCGGTGCAGCGTGATGTATTTGCCGGGCTGGAACGGAATCAGCTTGGCAAGCTGGTCGCAGAAGTTGTAGCCGAGATCGAGCACACGGCCCACGTCGCGCACCACCGCGCGCGCCGCCATGGTGCCGAACGTCACGATCTGCGACACGCTGTCGGCGCCGTACTTGCCGCGCACGTACTCGATCACGCGGTCGCGGCCGTCCTGGCAGAAATCGATATCGAAGTCCGGCATCGACACGCGTTCGGGATTGAGAAAGCGTTCGAACAGCAGGTTGTAGCGCAGCGGATCGAGGTCGGTGATGCCCAGCGAATACGCGACCAGCGAGCCCGCGCCCGAGCCGCGGCCGGGCCCGACCGGCACGCCGTTCGATTTGGCCCAGTTGATGAAGTCGGCCACGATCAGGAAGTAGCCCGCAAAGCCCATTTGCAGGATGGTCTTGATCTCGAAGTCGAGGCGCGCGCGATACTCAAATTCCCTGGCGGCACGCTGCGCGGCATCGGGATACAGCTGTGCGAGCCGGGTCTCGAGCCCCGCGTAAGCACGCTCATGCAGGTAGTCGTCGAGGCTCGCGCCTTGCGGCGTGGGAAACAGCGGCAGCCGGCTCTTGCCGAGCTCGATGGTGAAATTGCAGCGCTTGGCGATCTCGGTGCTGTTGGCGAGCGCCTGCGGAATGTCCGCGTAGAGCTGCGCCATTTCGGCCTGCGTCTTGAAGTATTGATCGGGGCTGTAGTGGCGCGGCCGGCGCTGGTCGGCGAGCATGTAGCCTTCGGCAATGCAGACGCGCGCCTCGTGCGCCCTGAAGTCGTCGGGCTTGAGGAACTGCACGGGATGCGTCGCCACCACCGGCAGCTTGAGCCTCGAGGCGAGCTGCAGCGACTGCTGGACACAATTCTCGAGCGGCGGCGCGGCGGCATTTTGCTGCAAACGCTGCAGCTCGATGTAATAACGCTGCGGGAACCGCGCCGCCCACGCCCGCGCCAGTTCGAGCGCCTGCTTTTGATTGCCCGCGAGCAACGCCATGCCGACATCGCCGCAATGCGCTCCCGACAAGGCGATCAGGCCGTCGCACGCGGGCGCCGCAAACCATTCCCTTTTGAGTTCGGCGCGCCCGCGATACTGGTTGGAGCGGTACGCCCGCGTCAACAATTCGCACAGATTGCGGTAACCGGCGCGTGACTGGCACAGCAGCAGCAGCCGCTGCGGCTTGTCGCGATCGGACTCGTGCTCGATCCAGACGTCGCAGCCGATGATCGGCTTCAGGCCTTTGCCGCGCGCCGCCTGGTAGAACTTGACGAGGCCGAACACGTTGGCGAGATCGGTCAGCGCCAGCGCCGGCATGCCGTCGGCGACAGCGGCCTCGACCGCGTCGTCGAGGCGCACGATGCCGTCGGCCACCGAGTACTCGCTGTGCAGCCTGAGGTGGACGAATGGCGACGCGGACATGGCGGACATTTTACGCCGCATGTCCGCTTTTTTTAACTGCGAATTTTAATATCGGTGTAGGGTGCGCTTGCGCACCATCCGGCTTTATTCTGGAGTCATTCCCCGTCCGTGGCGGCGCCGATCTTTTCGTAGCGCAGGCGCCTCGCCTGCATTCGTTGACGGAGCAGGCGAGGCGCCTGCGCTACACAATCGCCCAAGCCCCGTAGGTCAGCATAGTCCTCGACATAACCTGGAAAGCCGCATAGACGTTCAGACAACGTCGACTTCGTCGCTTAGCTAGGCCGCGTACTCGATGGCCCTATTTACCTTATAATTTAGGCACTACGACTGATCGACGCGTTCATCGAACGCGGGCAACTCAAGCGCAGAATGGTCGAACGGCAGACTTCATGAAGGAGGCGATAATGGGAACAACCGTGGTGCTCGAAGACGTCAAAGCGAGCGAACTGCCCGAGGCGTGGCGACGGCGTATAAAAGCAAAGGCCAACGAGGTATTGACCGTGACTATCGCCAAACGCAAGACGAAGACCGCCGCGAAGACGGCCAAAAAACCCAACGCGACCTTCGGTATGTGGGCCGATCGCACTGACGCGAACGATCCCGCAGCTTACGTGCGTGCCTTACGGCAACCACGCACCACCTCTCAGCGCTCAGCGGACTAATGCGGCTCGTCGAAGAACACTTTCTCACCCATCACCTGCAACTCGCCGATGCGCTCATCGCCGCCACCGCCATCGAGCACAAACTCGCTATCGTCACCTCCAATACCAAACACTTCCAAGCCGTCAAAACACTCCAGATCGAAGCGTTCAAGCCCCTCTAAAAACTCAACGCCCACGATAGCGGGCGTTGCGAAAGATATTTCAGCTTTATTCGAGCGCTGGCGCGGATCGTTCTACCACCGATGTAAATCCAAGCAACGACCCCGTGCTCCGCACTATAGGAAAACTTACATTGACCCTATTTATTTCACGGACGCTCACGAAGCCTCGTTGATATCTCGGGCCCGAAGTCGGCTTACATAATTCCAGATGCAGCGCCGGATTTTCCTTTCGAATTCGCGAACGTCGGCGAAGCTTTCGAACAAAATCCTTTTCTCGGCAACAAGCCTGTCTCTGAACGCCAAGACTTTTTTTAGATCTTCGCCGGGATCGCTAAGAAACGCCGCGTCAATTTCCTTGAATAGGAGACTGATCTCAGGTTTGCCTTCGCTCAATCGGCGCTGGACAGAAGTCTCAAACTCTTCTTCGAACCCCGACGAGTAGCCTCGTCGATTTCTTTCATGAGACGGATGGCTTCGTTATCGACGATGAAAAGATCATCGCCTTGGCGTTTCGTGGAATCCGGCACTTGCCCGCCCTGTAACCCACTATTGTGTGATTTGCACGACCGTAGCGATGCGACTTGACAACCGACCCGATCGCGACCAGATTTCGGTCTCATGCGACAAATTCTACTCCTGATCGCACTCGCGCTCGCGGCAACGACAGCGCAGGGCCAAGCCGTGTTCCGTTCGGTGATGCCGGACGGCAGCATCGTTTATGGCGACAAGCCCGCGCCCGGCGCGAAAGAGGCCAGGGAAGTCAGCCTGCCGCCGCCGAATATCTCGAAACCGCCGCCGGCGCCGCCGAAGAAAAGCGCACCAGCCACTGCGCCTGGGCAACCGGCATCGGAACCTGCCGTTGACCCAGTCAAAAGCGCGGAACTAGATCTGCAGAAGGCAAAAGCTGCGCTCGAAGCGGGACGCGAGCCGCGGCCGGGCGAGCGCGTCGGCACCGCGGGCGGTGGCTCGCGCCTGACCGAAGCCTATGCGGAACGCATCAAGTCCCTTGAGAAATCGGTTGCCGCAGCACAAAAGAAATTCGACGATGCCCTCGGGCGGCGCAGCGGCGGTCGCTGACACGGTAATCGTCGATTCAACATCGCATCGTAGGGTGGATGAAGCGCAGCGGAATCCACCAAATATTTCGAGGAAAAGCAACCGAACGAATGAGTGGTGGATTCCGGCGCGAAACGCGCCTGCATCCACCCTACGAGTTTGCCGTTGCGAGCGGCGAACCTTGCATGGCGCGGCGCTTGCTATTGGCGTAAAGCGTCGTGCGCTCGCGCGGCGTGCGGCCGGCCGAGCGGATCAGCTCTTCCATGACAGCGGGCGCCATCTCCTGCCCGTGCGAGGCGCCGGCCGCGCGCGAGATCGACTCGTCCATCAGCGTTCCGCCGAGATCGTTAACTCCCGCGTGCAGGCAGGCTTGCACGCCTTCCGGCCCCAGCTTCACCCACGAAGCCTGAATGTTCGGAATGAGCGGGTGCAGCGCCAGACGCGCCACTGCGTGCATCAGCACGGCCTCGCGAAACGTTGGCCCGCAGCGCGCCCTGCCCTTGCGGTAAATCGGCGCCTCCATGTGCACGAAAGGCAGCGGCACGAACTCGGTAAAGCCGCCGGTTTCGGCTTGCAGCGCGCGCAGCCGCAGCAGGTGGCGCGCCCAGTGCACAATTCTTTCCATGTGGCCGAACATGATCGTCGCCGTGGATCGCAATCCCGTCTGATGGGCGGCTCGCATCACCTCCAGCCATTCGCCGGTCTTGATCTTGTCGGAACAAAGCACGGCACGCACTTCGTCGTCGAGAATCTCCGCAGCCGTCCCCGGCAGCGTTCCGAGACCCGCGCGTTTCAACTCGGCAAGAAACTCCGCGAGCGAAATGCCGAGCGTGCGCGCACCCTGCCACACCTCGAGCGGCGAGAAGGCATGGACGTGCATCGTCGGAACAGCAGCCTTCGCGGCCCGGCAAATCCCGAGATAGGTCGCGCCGGTATAGGCCGGGTGGATTCCGCCCTGCATGCAGACTTCGGTCGCGCCACGCTCCCACGCTTCACGCACGCGGCGCTGGATCTCGTCGAGCGGCAAATCGTAGGGCTTGCCCCGCAGGTTCTCGCTCGCCTTGCCTTTCGCGAAAGCGCAGAACTGGCACCGGTAGCCGCAGATATTCGTGTAGTTGATGTTGCGATTGACGACATAGCTGACAGTGTCGCCATTCATCCTCGCTCTCAGCTCGTCTGCCGCAAAGCAAACGGCAGAGAACTCCGCGCCGCGTGCGCGGAACAGCCGTACGATCTCCCCTTCGTCTAGCGTCTCGCCACGCGTTGCCTTGGCCAGGATGGCGCCGACTTCACCGCGTGGAGCCGCACGCCAGGACGCGAGCGTCAACGCGAGGTCCGATACCGGAAGACGATCCGGCATGCCGGGCGACCAGCCGTCGGTGCGGGGAAAACCGTCGCTGTCGATCCGGTGTAACAGCGCCGTACGCAAACCCGGATCGATCCAGCGCTCCATCTCACGCACATAGGACGGATAAATCGCCAGACGCTCGACCAATTCCTTGCCCGCGGCCTGCGTCGCGCGCGCCAGTATTGCCAGATGCGGCCAGGGCGCTTCCGGATTGACGTGGTCAGGCGTCACCGGTGATACGCCGCCCCAATCGTTGATACCCGCGTCGACGAGTTGACGCAGCGAGCCGGGACTGAGATTCGGCGGCGCCTGAATGTTCATCGCGGGATCGAACACGAGCCGTGCGGCCGCAATCGTCCACAGATGGTCCTCGACCGAGGGCGCGGGAGATTCGGCCATGCGCGTGCCGGGCTTCGGCCGGAAGTTCTGCACAATGATTTCCTGAATGTGGCCGTAGCGATCGTTGAGATCACGCAGCGCCAGCAGCGCTTCGATGCGCTCCGTGCGGGTTTCACCGATGCCGATCAGCACGCCGCTCGTGAATGGCACGTTCGCTTCGCCGGCGAGCCTGATGGTTTCGAGGCGCGCCGCCGGACGCTTGTCAGGCGAACCGTGATGAGGTCCGCCGCGCCCGCATAAACGCTCGGAAGCGCTTTCGAGCATGATTCCCTGCGACACGGAAACCTCGCGCAGCGCTGCGATATCGGCAGCATCGAGCAACCCGGGATTGACGTGCGGCAGCAGCCCCGTCTCTGCGTAGACCGCGCGCGCCACCGCGGCGAGATAGGACAAGGTTGTCTGGTGCCCGAGCCGGAGCAGCTCCTCGCGCGCCGCGCGATAGCGCAGTTCCGGCTTGTCGCCCAGCGTGAACAGCGCCTCCTTGCAGTTCGCCGCGGCGCCGGCTCGCGCGATGGCAAGCACCTGCTCGAGCGTCAGGTAGGCCGCGACGCCCGGCCGCGGCGGCTGGGCGAACGTGCAGTAGTGACAGACATCCCTGCAAAGCTGCGTCAACGGGATAAAAACCTTGCGCGAATAGGTAACCACCGCGCCGTGCGCAGCGTCGCGCCGCGCGGCCGCTGCCAGCATCAGCGCGTCAAGATTCGCGTGGTCCGTCAGCGCGAAACACTCCGCACGCGACAGCCGGCGCTCCGGCACAAAGTTCATGGTGTTAGCGGTCATGAGATCAGATTGGCTTCCATTAGCGCGGCTATCATCCGACGCAGCGCGCAGCGCGGCTATCCTGGTGCGCATGCCGCAATCGTTCAGCAATCCCGCTCGCGGTCAGATATGCGTAGCTTTGCGTCGGCGATGCACGCGACAAAAAAATGGCGAGATCCTCGGGCCGGTCAATGTCATGCCCGAGGTGCTCGAGCTGCAGAATCTGCGGCTCGATGCCGCGCGAGCGCGCCGCTTCGCCATGCTGGCGTGAGCTGTGGTCGCCAAAACAAACCGGCACAGCGTCGGGCGGTGAACAGGCAAGCGCATTGGTTCCCCCGTCGATGCTGGCAGGCACCAGTGTGACCGACGGCGCGGCGCGATGCGCGGCGACAATCATTTCGACATCCGCAGGCGTAATCAACGGCACGTCGGCCGGAATCACGAGCATGCCATCCCGCCCTGCCCCGGCGAGGTGTGCGGCGGCCAGCGTCACTGCTGCCGTTGTCCCCGCGTTCTCGGCGTCATCCAACACGAACGCACCGGCCGCCTGAGCCATGGCCGCCGCATCGGCGTCGCCCGTGATCACCAGCATGCCGGCGAGCGATTGCGTGCGTGCCAGCGCAGACAGTACATCCGCCAGCATGGCACGCGCCAATGCTTCCCGTTCGTGGCTTGCGAGCAGCGGCATCAGCCGGCGTTTGGTTTGGGCGAACAGTTTGACCGGGACCACAGCCCACAGTCGGTGGCTGGCGTTCATGCGGAGGGCTTGGCGCCGGGCGCAACACCGAAGTCGCCGGTTATACGGATGCCCGCTCCGTCGACCTTGTATCTCCGGTTGATGCCGATCAGCACGGAAGTCAACGCTTCTGCCGCCACCGAGTTGGCGATGGGACCCCCATCGATACCGCACGTGCCGATGGCGTCACAAAGCGCGATGACGGCATCGCGCGCGGCCCGGTCGTTGCCGAACACCAGCACGTCGCAATCCACCGCGCCGCTGGCCTGCAGTTTGGCGGCGCCGACATTATGAAACGCCGACACGACCCGCACGCCGTCGCCGAGACGCGCTTGCGCCATCTGAGCAGCAGAGCCTTGCGCGGGAAGCTGCACCAGCGACACCTTGGGCGGCACGAGCGGCACGACCGCATCGACCACGATCTTGCCCGCGACGCAATCCCTGATCTCGTCGAGCATTGCGTCATGGTTCGAAAACGGCACTGCGATCACGACGATGTCCCCCGCGCGCGCCGCACTTGCATTATCGTCGCCGCGAACCGCCGGCGCGCCGTTCGCCGGCTTGATTTCGCGCGCCGCAGCCTGCGCTTTTTCCCGCGAGCGCGAACCTATGACCACCGGATAGCCCGCGGCGGCCCAGCGCATGGCAAGCCCCAGGCCCAGCGCGCCCGTGCCTCCGATGATCGTCAGAGTAGGACGAACCTGCGCCATAGTAACTGCCGTTCCCCTCACCCTGGCCCTCTCCCCGCAAGCGGGGCGAGGGAATACTCCGATTTGATCGCGAGCAGAACGAGGGAACACTCCCTCTCCCGCCTGGGCGGGAGAGGGTTGGGGTGAGGGTGGGACGACCTAGCCAAGCGCCATCTCCGGGAGCGACACGACCTTCACGCCGGCCGCTTCGAGAGCCGCGCGCACGGTGCTCGCGATCGCAATCGCGGTGGGCTCGTCACCATGCACGCATAACGTGTCGATCTGTTGGGGGATGCGCTTGCCATTGCGCGAAACGATTTCGCCGTTGACCACCATATTGACAACGCGCGCCGCGGCGACCGCCGGATCGTGGATCACGGCGCCTGGAATCTTCCGCGACGTCAGGTTGCAGTCGTCGTCGTAGAGGCGGTCGCAGTAGGCTTCGCGCGCGACCTTGAGGCCGAGCTTGCGGCCGGCTTTCTCCATCTCCGAGCCGACGTTGGTGACATAGATGATGTTGCGGTCGACCGCCTTGATGGCGCGGCCGATGGCCATCGCGTAGTCCGCGTTTTCCGCCGCCATGTTGTTGAGCGCGCCGTGCGGTTTCAGGTGCGTGACTTTCTCGCCCACGTACGCGGCCATCGCCTGCAGCGCGCCGATCTGGTAGGCGATCACATATTCGAGGTGCTGCGGGTTCATGTCGATGCGGCGGCGCCCGAAGCCCCACAGATCGTTGAAGCCGGGATGCGCGCCGATGCTCACGCCTTCCTCCTTGGCGCGCTGCACGACGTGCCGCATGGTCAGCGGATCGCCCGCGTGGAAACCACATGCGATGCTCGCGGAACGGATGATCTTGAGGATCGCGTCGTCGTCGCCGATCTGGTAGGCGCCGAACCCCTCGCCCATGTCCGCATTGAGGTTTACCGATTTCGTCATCGCCTGCCTTTCATACTCGAATATTCGAGGTGATTTTATGGTACTAAGAATAGGATGACAATATAATTACCCATCACCCCGGCCTAGGCACTATTCGTCTCCCCGGCGAACGCCGGGGTCCAGGCGGTTATTAGAGCCCGGCTTTAATTCCGGCGCTCTTGATCAGGCGCGAAAATTTCTCGATGTCGGACTTGATCGTCGCTCCAAAATGCTCGGGCGTGTCGCCAATGGCCTCGTAGCCAAGTTCGTCGAAACGCTGCTTCACGTCCGGCGCCTTCAACGCATTGACGATCGCGGTGTTGAGTTTGACGATGATGTCTTTCGGCGTGGCAATCGGTGCGACGATACCGAACCACGTATCCACCGCGTAGCCTTTGACCCCCGCCTCCGCCATCGTCGGCAGTTGCGGCGCGGCGGCAGAGCGCTTGCTGCCGGCGGTTGCGAGCAAGCGCAACTTTCCGGCTTTCGCATGCTGCGCGACCGCCGCGAGATCCGCGAACATCATGTCGATCTGCCCTGCGATCATGTCGGTCACCGACGGCGCAGTGCCCTTGTACGGCACATGCACGATATCTGCGCCGCTGGCGGCCCGGAACAGTTCGGCCGCCAGATGCGACATCGCGCCGGTGCCGGATGAACCGTAGCTCAACAGGCCTTTTTTCGAGCGCGCAATCGCCACCAGTTCCTTGACGCTTTTCGCCGGCACGTGAGGGTTGACGGCAAGCACGTACGGCACGATCGCGACATTGGTGATCGGCGTCAAATCGCGCAGCGGATCGTACGCGAGCTTGGCGTAAAGGCCGGGCGCAACCGCCAGATTGCTCGAGCCACCCATGACGATGGTGTAGCCGTCGGGCGCTGATTTGGCGCCCGCGTCGACACCGATGGTGCCGCCCGCGCCACCGCGGTTTTCGATCACCGCCGGCCTGCCCCACAGTTCGTTCAATTTCTGACCGACAATGCGTCCGAGTATGTCGTTGGGTCCGCCTGGTGCGAACGGCACGATGATCCGAATCGCCTTGGCCGGATAATTCGCCGCCTGCGCGGCAGCCTCGCCGGCAAATGCCAGCGCCGTCACCGCGGCCGCAACAGGCAGCAGCGCGCGACAAACAATTTGCAATTTCATACGGTAACTCCTGCGGTGGAGTGTTGAAGTGTAGCTTAAGGTCGTTGCACATCTTCCCTCCCCGGCTGCGCTACTGTCAACTTGCGCGCCCTGCGCTCAGGCAATGTCGGGAACGGGGTGGCAGGTGACGACGCGGCGTGCTTACGGTGCACGCATTCCGGCAGCCCTGACTATCTTGGAGAACGTATCGATCATCTTGCGCACTATCCGGTCGAGTTCTTCCGGCGACGTGGGCGCGGGTTCGAAGGTCATGGCCTGCATCTGCTGCTTGACTTCCGGCAGATCGAGCACGCTTGCGACATCCTTGCTGACCTGGTTCAGAACGAAACGCGGCGTGCCGGCCGGGGCCATCAGCGCGTGCGTCGCGTCTCTCTCGAATCCGGGCAGCACTTCCGCCATCGTCGGCACGTCGGGCAACAACGGTGAACGCTTCGTGGTGACGACCGCTAGCGCCAGCAGCCGCCCGTCATTGATGAAGTGCAGCGACGGGCCGAGGCCCGGAAAGCCGTAGTGGATGCGTCCGGCGAGGATTTCGATCAGCATTTCCGGCTGGCCCTTGAATCCCACGTGCACGGACTTGAGGCCGGCGAGCATCTTGAATCTCTCGGCCGTCATGTGTATCCCGCTGCCCGCGCCGGCCGAGCCGAAGAAAATTTTGCCGGGCCGCTCCTGCGCGAGCTCGATGAGTTCCTTGACCGACCTGACGCCGAGCGAAGGCGCCACTGCCAGTACGCCGGTGCTGGCCCCGATCTGGGCGACGCCGGTGAAATCCTTGAGCGGGTCGTAGGGCAGGTTGGCGTGCAGCGCAGCGCCGATCGCGAAGGCGGCGGAGATCATGAGCAGCGTGTGACCGTCGGGCGTGGCCTTGGCGACCACCGCCGCGGAAAGCGTGCCACCCGCCCCGGGGCGATTCTCCACGATGACAGGCTGCCCCCACTTCTCGCTCAATCGCGGGCCGATCATGCGCGCTGTGATATCGGTCGCGCTGCCGGTGGAGAACCCCACGACGATGCGGACCGGCTTGGTTGGATACTTCGGCTGCGCCTGCGCGAGGCAGGGCGTAACGGCGTAAGCAACACACCCTGCAACGACCGTCGCGCAGGCAATCGTTCTTATAGCGCGCATGGAACCTCCTCCATCAAATCAATCATGCAGCCCCCGGGCGCGCCAAGTCAAGCGCGCGGCTGTGATGGGAAGTGATTGTGTAATTGTGCGACTGAGAGAATAATCACCGCGTTACCAATTACCCATCACCCCCATGAATCCAGCCATCCAGACTCGTTCAGCTCCCGAAACCGTGACGGCCGATATTCCCTACACGCCTGATACGAGCGAGGCGCTGATCAACGAAACTTTCGGCCCCGGCAATATTCAGCGCCGCCGCACCGGCCCGGTGGACATGCGCCCCATGCGCATCCGCAACGGGCGCCTCGCCGCCGGCGAGTTCTCGCTCGAACGGCATGGCTTCAGATTTGTAGAACACCAGACTGCGGTCAAGGATTTCTTCGACAAGCCGCGCCTGGAAGCGGACTACTACCCGGAAGTCGAGCAGCTTATCCGCAAGGAATCCGGCGCCGAGCGCGTCGTGCTGTTCGACTATACGCTGCGTTCGGGCGACGAGTCGGAGCGGGAAGCGAAGCTCGTCCGCGAGCCGGTGCTCTCGGCGCACAACGACTATACCGAATGGTCGGGACCGCAGCGCGTGCGCGACCTGCTGCCGGATGAAGCCGATAAGCTGCTGGCGGGCCGCTTTGCAATTATTCAGGTGTGGCGCGCCATCAATCAACCGATCGAGGCCAATCCGCTGGCGCTCGCCGATGCGCAAAGCGTGGCATTCGAAGACCTCATGATTGCCGAGCGCCGCTATCCGAATCGCGTCGGCCAAACCTACCGCCTGCGCTACAACCCGGCGCACCGCTGGTTCTATTTTCCCCGCATGCGGCGTGACGAGGCGCTGGTGTTCAAAGTATATGACTCGCTGCAGGACGGCCGCGCGCGTTTCACCCCGCACACTTCGTTCGACGATCCAAGCTCGCCGCCCGGTGCACCGCCGCGCCAGAGCATAGAAGCCCGCGCGCTCGCATTTTTTTAGGCTGAAGCATGCGACATTTCGGGCCTGCAGGTTTTGGCCTTCTCACTATTTTGACCTGCATGCCGGTCGGCGCCCAAGAGGCGACGAAGGCCGCGCTACCGGACACGACTGCATGCCCCGCAGCCGTCGCCGACATCGCGACCTGCTATTCCGCCAGGCATGCGAGCGGCGCCTATCTCCTGGCGGCAATGCCGAAAAACTGGAACGGACATCTGATCGTCTTCGCGCATGGCGGCCCGCATATCGTTGCGCCGGCTGCGACGACCAGCCAGCCGGATCTTGCCAAATATTCGATCGGTGTCCGCCAGGGATTTGCCTGGGTCGCCTCGACCTACCGGCGCGAAGGCTACGGCGTGCGCGCGGCTGCGGAGGATTCCGAACATGCCCGCCAGTTCTTCGTCGACCATATCGCACGGCCACGCCGCACGATCTTTCACGGTGCGTCCTGGGGCGGGCTCGTGGGCAGCAAGCTCGTTGAAGTCCACGCGAAAGGCACGGATGGCAGCACGAACTACGATGGCGCGTTCTTCAACAGCGGCTTCGTTGCCGGCGCACCCCTGGGCTACGAGTTTCGCGCCGACCTGCGCGTGATCTACCAGTACTATTGCAAGAATCTGCCCCGTCCGGACGAGCCGCAATATCCGCTTTGGAGCGGAATGCCGGCTGGGGTGAAGCTCACGCGCAAAGACCTCGAAGCGCTCGTCGACGAATGCACCGGCATCTCCAAGCCGGCGGCGGCGCGGACCGCACTACAGAAGCAGAATCTCGCCGATATCCTCGGGGTCATGCGCTTTCCAGAGGGGTTGCTGGTTCGCCACATGCTAGCGGCGACGCTCCTGCTCCGCGAGATCGGTGAACGCACGACGAACGGACGGAGTGCGTTTTCGAATGTCGGCGTGCGCTACAACGGCTCGAGCAACGACGACGAATTGAACCGCAACGTCGTGCGCTTCGCTATCGATCCGGAGGCGCTCGCCGCTCTGAAGGCCGACGGGGCGCCGAACGGCACGCCGGCCATCCCGGTTCTATCGATCCATTCGATCAACGACCCGCAGGTCGTGGTTGAGGTGCAGTCCGCGTATCGTGACACGGTCCATGCCGCCGGCCACGCTGATCGTCTGGTGCAGGCCTATACGAACGAGAATGCGCACACCGCGCAAAGCGCGCCCGAGCTCGGCGCAGCGTTCGATGCGCTTATGCAGTGGATCGAGAAGGGCGTCAAACCGACGCCGCAAGCCATTGCGGCCGGCTGCGAGCGCTTGCGCGCGACCTTCGAGGGTCCGTGTCGCTATCAGCCCGAGTTTATGCCGCAGCCCTACAACACGCGGTACGCGCGCACGATCGCCGCCCCACGATGATGTCGAGCCTCGTAAGTATACGAGACTCTAAAGGCAGAATCCCACGGATACCTATTTCCTGTGCTGCTGCCGCTGGCCGATGACATGCCACAAATGAAGGAGATTTCTTACGCTATCAATCAGCGTGTGGACGCTTTTATGAAGTCTGTAAGATCGGTCAATCTGTGGCCCCAAAAGAAGGCTACTGGCGTTTCCTGCGCCTGCTCGATATAACGGGCGCTGAACACTCCCTGTATGACAGCGGCTGGTACCAGGTTGTCACTGCCGAATCGCGCTAACCAGTCTCGCGCGTCCTGCGCCACTTCTTTGTTGATCCGTTTTCTGCTGTTGATCTCGCTGTTGGAACCCTTGCATTCAATCGCGAGTATGCGGAAATCTTGAAGGCCCACAACCAGATCCGCGTTGTGTTCGCCAATAAGGGTCTCCACCATGAACTCGCCTGCTTTGGGCGCATTGGAGCGAAGATTTTTGATTCCTTCTCTCGGTTTGTCTACGCGCGCAAAGCGCAATTCCACCAATAGTCGTTCTACTGCCCCCTGCAATTCAGTTCGCTCTTCGGAACGTCGTTCGGTTTGCACCCGCTGGGAGGATGCAACGACGGTTGCTGCGAGTATCGCTTTCTCGACTTCTGCCTTGGTTGGCTTGCGCCCATCTTTAATCCAAGGATAACGCTTTGGATCGAGAATCGCGACTATGGTGTCCCGAACCGCCTTGGCCTTTACTGGATCATCGCGAATGCGCGTCCAAGACAGGCTTTCGCCGCTCAACGTCTCCAGATCATCGGCGGATATTGGCGGAGCACCGAGATAGCGAAGCGCCGTCAGAAGATCATCGTCTCGAATAAACGACGCCACCAACTCTGCATCGACTGGATCAGCGAACAGTTCGGCCAGCTTTGGCGTAATATTCCGATTTGCACGATCGAGCGCAGCAAACGCTTCAAGATAGCGTTGCATCGGTTCAGCAAGGCGCCGCTGGCGAAACTGATCACGCGCCGCCGCAACGTCCGCAACTATCTCTTGCGGCGTCCACTTCCGCGCCCCGTTTGGCCAGGTCATCGCCGACGTCTAGTTGTTGGTAAATTCCTCGATCGAGGGAACGCGTAGCCGCATCACCTCCCCCGGCTCGAATTTCGTCAGCCCGCCGGCATAGGTACGGCCTGCAGCCACGGAGACATTCAGATTCAACCAGTCCGTAAACTTGTCGAGCATTTGATGCGTCAAAGCTATCCGTGGATACAAACCGTGCGCAACGTTGATAATGCGAGCGCCGCACAGGTTGCGAACAAACCTTGGCGGGCGCCGCGCCATGTAGGTCATTACAATTGGCGCAGGATCACGCAGCGCTACCCGGTACCAGGGCTTTCTGTGACGCGCAATGTAAGTATTTCGCGCCCCTGCCGCCTCCGCCCATTGCAGGAACCGAACAACCTGTTCCTTGGCCGTCAGCGACAGTTCATCCATATCACGCGGCAAATCAATCACCCGTTTTAGGTGTATATCCCTCTCAAGCCTGGCTTCAGTCAATCCGATGAGTTCTTTAGCGCGCGTGATCGCCGGGAAAAGCACTTCGGACGGAAGCGCCCCTTTGTAGGCGCCGTGAGTCCAAACCGAGTTCATGCCTGTGACTTGCCCGCGATGCACATTGAACAATTCGCCGAGCGTTGTACAACCGCCAAAGGAAACGTCCAGCCTCGCATCAGACATGGAGAAGAGTTCAGTCCAGCGAAAAGCAGACTTGGCCAATGCGGGCGTTACATTGGCAAATCCATCGCCGAGAGACAAATCCGAGATGCATTGAACCTCGCGTACCTCGACGGTTTTCAGCGGGCCGCCGATTTCGGCAACGCAGACCGCCGACGTTGTCAATGCATCGCTAAAAGCCGAGTTTTCTTTTCCAAACACGCTGAGTTCGATATTCGCCGCTTTCGCCAAGAGGAGCGACCGTAATGCCGAGCCATATCCAACGTCGAGCCATTCGGCAGCCGTTATGAAAGAGACGATGTCCCCCTTATCCGCCTGGGTCAGCGTCTTGGCATAAAAATGAATATGAAGTCCGGCCAGTTGACTCGCCTTGATGCCGAGCGTCATCATCAAGTTCGCGTACCAGCCCTTCCAAATTGGGTCGATATCGTGATGCCTGACGTAAGGTGGATTGCCGATGTACAGAGTTCGCCCCTCTATTTTGGGGACGGCAACATCCCGGTAATCTTTTTCAATGACCTCAACGCGATCTTGAAGCCCGGACGCCGCGATATTTTTTCTCAGAATTGCCACCAAGGCCGGATGTTTCTCGACAGCAAGCACCCGAGCATCGGGAAACATCCGCGCTGCAGTGAGTGAGAAGCGGCCAGTACCGGCGCCAGCATCAACTATTCTTGCGATCTTGATGTCTCGACGCACAATGTCGTCGATCATTGCGTCGACCAGAGCTGTCGGCGTAAGCGTGATACCTTCGCCGCGGCGAGCTTCTGGCGTGTGCAGCAAGCAATATTCGTCTCCGAGCGGATCGGCGCCATTCGTAACGCTTCGACGCAACTCGTCGTTGCCATATAGCGGCAACTGCTGTTTCAGCGATAGCATGCTTGCCATCGTCATCGTCAAACCCCGCGCAGTAGTGTGCTGGTCATTGTCCTATGTTCTATCGCGTGGGTCAAAATACTGATATGCGCGGAATGCCCCAATCTGCGCTCAGGCCGCCGATGGCGTGAGCCTGCCCTGCACGTCAGCAAAAAATTCTCCGTTGTGCGCGCCGTCCACCGCGCCGCCCGCCAGCCAGCTCTGCGTTGCGCGATAGAGCAAGTGCCGCCCCCGCTCGAAACTCACGAAGTGCGAAGCGCAGGCGATCTTGATGAACATCCGGTGCTCCACGCGCAAGCCCTTCCAGGCTTCCAGGCGTTGTGCGTAGTTGTCGAATTCGCCGAGGAGGACGAGAGTCGGCGCCTGGATGCGGGCGAGATTCGCGCGCCAGCCGAAGTTCATGCGGTTGGGGGCGCGTATGATGCCCTCGCCGTTCGGGCCCCAGCGGGCTCCCACCTCGTCGACCGCCATGATGGCCTGCCAGTAATGATTGCATACGTCCGGATCTTCGAGCTGTCCATCGCAGCGCACGAAATCCTGCCAGCGGCGATGGAGCAGAAACTCGCGGGTCTGCAACAAAGTGGGTGCGCCCGGTTCCGGCATCTGCTCCGGGGGATTATCATTGGGAAACCAGGGTGCCGGCCCGAACAGCACCAATTTGTCGACCTGTTCCGGATGCAGCGCCGCGAAACCTCCCGCGCGCGGCGCGCCCGTGGACCAGCCGATGAGGCTTATCCGCTCCACGCCGCGCAGCATTCTGATGTGGCGTATGACAGTTTCCAACTCGTCCCACTCGCTGCGGCTCGACACCAGTTTGTAGGGATAGCGCGGAGGACTCAGCTCTTTCAGAATATGGGGCACGAGCAGCGGCTGAAATTCGCGATCGACGTTGCACGGGTCGTCCATCAGCGGCCGGGGCGAGGGTCCATAGCCCGTGTGCGACAGGGTGAACACGTCGAAGCCCGCCCGCGCGAGCACGGACATGAAGCTGTAGTCGCGGTATTGAAGATCGTAGGCCACGATCGACGGCCCAAAGCCGCCGTGAACCATGAGTACCACGTGCGGTTTGCGGGTGGCAGCAGCCGCCAATGTCGAGGCGAGCGCTTTTTCGCGCACGAACAAACCAACCGTCTGGCCCAGCGTCGCGTGCACGGTTGAGACATGCGCTACGAAGCTGTCAGTCGTGACGATCCGATCTTCAGCAGACTGGACTGCGGGCGCTACGCTCGTGTTTGTCATATCAGTCCGCGCGCGCGCCAGAGTCTTTCACTATCCTGGCGAAGCGGGCCTGATCCTGGCGGATCAGCAGCGCGAACCCCTCCGGGGAACTGCTGGTCGGGGAGGTGGACTGGGTGGCCATCGCCGCGTTGAGTTCAGGTGAGTTTGCCGCCTTCACGAACTCCGCGTTGAGCCGCCGGACGATTGCGACCGGCGTGCGTGCGGGCACCAGTATTCCGTTCCACAATCCCATCTGCACGTCCGGACCACCGGCTTCCTGTATCGTGGGAACATCGGCAAACGCTGCCAGCCGTTTGCCTGTGATCGCGAGGATGCGCAACTTCCCCGCTTTGACGTGACCCGCCACGGTACCTATGCCGCTGAACGCCGTATTCACCTGCCCGGCGAGCAGATCCACGGTGGCCGGCGCCGCACCTTTGTACGGTACATGCACGGCGGCGATGCCCGCCCCCTTGGCAAATACAAAGCCCGCAAGGTGCTGCACGCTGCCGCTACCAACGGACGCATAAGAAATCCGCTCGGGGTTGGCCTTGCCGTAGGCGATCAATTCCTTTACGGAATGCACGGGCAGAGAGGGGTGCACCACCAGCAGCAGCGGATTGAGCGTCGTAATGGACACCGGCTCGAAATCGCGCAACGCGTCGTACGGCAGCTTCGAGTACATGAACGGCATGATGGTCATGGTCGCGATGGTGGCCTGGATCAGGGTGTACCCATCGGGCGGCGCCTTGGCCACCGTTTCCATCGCGATGATGCCGGCAGCACCGCCACGGTTATCGACGACCACCTGCTGGCCGAATGCCGCGCCGAGACGCTGGGCATAAGCGCGCGCGACAAAATCCGCCCCGGCGCCGGCCGGAACCGGGACGACGAGACGTATCGGCTTGTCGGGAAAGGACGGCCCGGCGGCGTTACCCGTTCCGGCGACCAAAGCCGCCATCACTGCAACGGCGCCAGGCAACAACACGCGATGGCTATATCGCAATCTCATAAAGTGACTCCTGCTAAGTCAAGCATAACACTCACGGCATCGGCCCGGCGAGCGCAACGTTCCTCGTGATAACATCCTGCACTAGCCGGACTCAAGAGGAAAGGACCATGAACGAAAACTTCCGTGAGTTTCTCGAGCGCCTGCGCCAGGAACGCGAGCTCACTGATATCAAGCAGGCAGTCGACATCCGCCATATCGCGACGCTGGTTGACCAGTCCGAGCAGGCGCTCTTTTTCCATAACGTGATCGGCTACGACATGCCGGTGGTATCCGGCATCCTGCGCACCCAGCGGCGCGCGACGCTGAGCATGGGCTGCAGCAAGTATCCGGAGATCGAAGCGAGGCTGCGCCAGGGTATCGACCATCCGGTCGCGCCGCGCTACCGGGAGACGGCACCCCACAAGCAGGTGATCAGGCTCGGCGACGATGTCGATCTTTTCAAGCTGCCGATTCCGATGAGTTCGATCTACGACGGCGGCCCGATGATCACCGCCGGCGTGGTTATCGCGCGCGACCCCGAATACGGGTTCAACTCCGGCATCTACCGTTTCATGGTCAAGGAAAAGAACCTGACCGGAATCGACATCGTGACGCCCAACAATATGCGGCTCTTTGCGCAGCGCGCGCTCGAGGCTGGCCGCCCCTGCCCGATCTCGATTTCGATCGGCACCCACCCGTTCGAGATCATGGGCTCGGGATTCCGCGCGCCGCTCGGCGTCGACGAGATGGCCGTCGCCGGCGGCATCCGCGGCGCGCCGGTCGAACTCGTGCCCTGCGAAACCATCGATGTGCCGTGCATCGCGGGCGCCGAAATCGTGCTCGAAGCCGAGATCCTGCCGACCGGCTGGGTGTGGCCGGAAGGCCGCTTCGGTGAATTCACGCGGCTGATGGGCGGGTTGCACTGGAATCCACTCGTCAGAATCAAGGCGATCACGATGCGCAAGGACGCCATCTATTACGCGCTGCACATGCCGTGGGAGAACACCTGGCTCGGCGCCCCGACCCGCTACACGGCGATCCGCGCCGCGCTCAAAAACGCTGGCGTGCAGGTGCACGACATCAACGTCACGCTCGGCGGCTGCGCGATGTGGCACGCGGTGATCTCGATCAAGAAGCAGGCCGGCGAAAGCAAGAACGCGCTGCTCGCGGCGCTTTCGGTAATGGACATGAAGCACGTGGTGGTGGTCGATGACGACATCGACGTGTTCAATGCGATGGACGTCGAATGGGCGATCGCCACGCGCGTGCAGGGCGACCGTGACCTCGTCATTATTCCCGGCGCGCGCGCCAAGCCGCTCGACCCGAGCCTGCCCGTGATGCCGCACGGCGTGGTGCCGACCGGCGCCAAGGTCGGCATCGACGCGACCATCGGCGAAGGCATACCTCACGAGCGTTTCGAGCGCATCGCCTACGCCTACGCCGATCGCGCCAAGATCGGCGATTACGTCGCGGGCAAAAGCGACCAGACGCCTGTTACGCTCAACGCGTCGGCCGACCAGATCGCTGATCTTGCGCGGAAGATACACGCGCTGATCGAGAAAAAGCCGCTTTACTACTCCGCGATCGCCGAGCAGTTTGCGGATTACGATTTCCAGTCGATCGCGCGCGCGCTCGGCAAACTGCATACGGATGAAAAACTGTGGCAGGACCCGCGCGGCCGCCTGTGCATCCGCGGTTCGGCGTTCGCCGCCAAGCCGCCCGCGAAGGCGTGAGATATGGGCGGCGGATGCCGTAGAGCGATCACACGGTGAACGTGCGGTTTCTCCCCGCGGGCGATACCGCGGTGCTGGTCGAGTTCGGCGAGCGCGTTGGGCGCGGCGTGAGCGAGCGGGTGCTGCGCCTGCGCGCGCGGGTGCATGCGGCGAACCTGGCGGGCGTGGTCGAAACGGTACCGACGATACGCTCGCTGCTGGTACACTACGATCCCCTCGCCACCAACAGTGCCAGCGTCACCGGCGCGCTCGAAAAGCTACTCGACACGAGCCGCAGCGAAACGCAACCGGTCAAGCTATGGCGGATTCCCGCCTGCTATGCGGCGGGCCATGCGCCCGATCTCGCGGAAGTCGCGCAACGCACCGGCATGAGCGCCGCGGACGTCGTCCGCCTGCACAGCACCACGCGCTATCACGTCTACATGATCGGCTTCGTGCCGGGCTTTCCTTACATGGGGGACCTACCGGCGCCGCTGTCGTTGCCGCGGCGGGCCGACCCGCGGGTGCGCGTGCCTGCCGGATCGATTGCAATCGCCACCACCATGACCGCCGTCTATCCGCTGGAAAGCCCGGGCGGCTGGCACCTGATCGGCGCGACACCCATTCGCCTGTTCGATCTGCGCTGGGCCAGCCCCGCTCTGATCAGTCCCGGCGACGCGGTGCAATTCGAGCCGATCGCTGCCGACGAATTCGATGCGATACGCGCCGCGGTCGCGGCCGATGCCTATCAAGTCCCTTGCGAGATGCTCGCTGCATGACGCCCGCGCTCGAAGTCATCGGGCCCGGCCCGCACACCACCGTTCAGGACCTGGGACGGTTTGGTTTTCAGGATGTCGGCGTGCCTCCCGCCGGCCCGCTCGACCGCATTAGTCTCACGCTCGCGAACGCACTCGTCGGCAATCCGCCCAATACACCGGCGCTCGAACTGCTGCTGCAGGGACCGACTTTGAAAGTCATGGCGGAGTCCGTGCGCATCGCGCTGGTCGGCTGCGGCGCGGGTATCGAAATACGCTCCGGCAACGCGCGGACCGTACCCGCCGGGCGCAGCGTCAGGCTGGTTCGCGATGAGATATTTCGCATCGGAGCGCTTGGCGATTCAGTCTGCGCTTATCTCGCGATCGAAGGCGGTGCCGAGGTGCCGCTGATACTCGGCAGCGCCTCGACTTATGTGCGCGGCGTGATCGGCGGCTTGCACGGGCGGCGCCTCAGGCAACACGATACGGTGTCGCTCAGACTCTCCGGCGTGGCGATGCGCAAAGAGCGCGCGCTTTCCCGGCCTCTCGATCTCGCCTTCGACCAGCAAATCCGCGTGGTCCCCGGCCCGCAAGCCGATTATTTCACTGCCGAAGCCCTGCAGACGTTTTTTTCATCGGACTACACCGTGTCACCGCAGGCCGACCGCATGGGCTACCGTCTCGCCGGACCGATGCTCGCGCATGCCAAGGGCTACGACATCGTCTCCGACGGCATAGTCACCGGCGCGATCCAGGTTCCGGGTTCGGGACTGCCGATCGTGCTGATGGTCGATCACCAGACCATCGGCGGATATCCGAAAATCGCCACGGTGATCTCCGCCGATATCCCCATCGTCGGGCGCCGCCGGCCCGGCCGGCGAATCCGCTTCATCGCCGTCGACGTGCGCGAAGCCGAGCGGCTGCGCAGCGAGCAGGAAGCGGCGCTGCGGCAGGGGTGTGAGAATCTGGTCGCCGTATGACTGAAGCGGTCCACATCGTACCCGCCCGGCGAGAGCGTCTACCGGCACACCGAGCGTTTAGATAAGGAAGAGAAAATGACTGCATTGATGATGGGCATGATGGAACCACCGCCCGAAGTCGAAGGCGAATTCCATGACTGGTACGATAACGAGCACCTGCCGAGCCGCGCGGAAGTTCCCGGCTTTCTGACCGCGAATCGCGTCGTTTGTATCGAGGGATGGCCTCGTTACGCCGCGTGCTATGACCTCGCGAGTCTCGATGTTCTGAATACGCCTGCGTATCAGGCCATCTCTGGAAAGAACACCTCGCCGTGGTCACGCCGGCTGGTACCCATGACCCATGGCTATTTCCGGGTGCTGGGCGTCCAGACCTACCCGGGTAATGCATTGTTCGGAGCGAAAGGCCGGGCGGCGCGAGTGCTGGTGTTGCGATTCAACACCCCAACGGAGTCGGCGATTCCGGACATTCTCACTGGACTGCGAGCGCTTTTCGAGGCACGCCCCGAGACGGTTCAGTTGCGCTTGTTCCGCTCCGAGTTCGGAGGACTGTACTATATTGGCATGGTGGAATTGCTCCGGCCGGTAAGTATCGCCGAACTGGATGTCGCCCAGTTTGGCAAGGCCGCCGGGTATCTCGACCTGATCAACGTCTACGTCCCCTATTTTCGCAAGGGCGCTACAGCCCCAGGCGCTTACTAGCCGCCATGGGTAATGACGTAACCCAAACGTTTGCACGTTTCGCGTCGCAGCTTAGCTACGACGCCATTCCCCCGAGCGCGAGGGAATACACCCGGCACTTGCTGCTCGATGCCCTGGCCTGCGCTCTCGCGGGCTACGGCGGGGAAGACACTGCGAAAGTGATCCGTTTCGCTTCAGCGCTCGGCCAATCGCAGGAGAGCAGCATCATCGGCGGCGGACGGCTCTCACTGGCCGGCGCTACGATGCTGAACGGTTTCCTGATCACCGCGATCTCCATGTGCGACGTCTATCGTCCGACCGCGACCCATTTGCAACCCGTGATTGTTTCCCCGGCGCAGACGGATGCCGGCAGGATACTCCGTGAAGTCCTTGAGGGAGTCGTAGGGCATCCACAATACAAACCTCGCCGAAGCGGGGTCTGCGTGATTCGTAGGTTAGTGGTCCGCCCTTACGTCTTCAGACGACTTTCAAGCACCTCGACACAGGTGCGAGATACACCATAATCCGCAGTTTCCTGCCCAGGCATTTTATTCCAGCCGCCTTTTTCAATGAAGTCAGCTCTTAGTTTGCTATCTATCCCCCCAAATTCTTTAAGTTTTTCTTTATTGTTCGCGCGCTTCATATATTGATCCGCGCAAATCACTCCTTGCTTCGTCAAAACTGCCTCCTCGATCATCTTCTGGGTAGTCTTGGCGGTTATCCAACCAGCCCACTGAAAGCCGATGAATATCGCGATAGCTGCCCCCAAAACAAGCCCAAAAAACATCAGCTTTATCTTCGCTTCCAACTCTGGTCCCATGATCATACCTCTCAAAATGTGGCTGTTTCTGTAACTTCCCTGGCTATCCTACTCTTTTTACAGACTAATCGCGCTTTTCAATCGTCAAAACTTGAGATCGACTTCGTCGATCTGCTCGGGTTTCAGGTATTTCTTCGCATACTCCTTGTAGACGCCCGAGTCGAGGAACAGCCTGAATAAGTCGGGATCGATGTGCCTGTCCTTCACCATGAACTTCATGATCTTGATCGTTTCCGAAAGCTTCTTCGGCGGCTTATAGGGCCGGTCGGCCGCGGTCAGCGCCTCGAAAATGTCGGCGATCGCCATGACGCGCGCGGGAACTGACATTACTTCCTTCTTCAGGCCGCGCGGATAACCGGTACCGTCCATCTTCTCGTGGTGGCCGCCCGCGTATTCGGGCACGCGCCGCAGATGGCGCGGGAATGGCAGCGATCCGAGCATGATGATGGTCTGCACCATGTGATCGTTGATCTTGTAGCGGTCTTCCTCGGTGAGCGTACCGCGGCCTATGGACAGGTTGTAGATCTCGCCCAGGTTGGACTCCGACTTGGGCTGCTTCATGTTGAAACCCCACTTATTGGCGGACGGCGTGAATTGCAGGCCTTCGCGTTCGTAGATGTGGTCGCCTCGGTCCTCGAGTAGTTTCTCCTCCGCCGGCAGCGGTCTCTCGGGCGTGCGCTCCTTGCGCTTCTTCTCGGCATAAGAAATGCCTGTGCGGTTGGAAAGCGTACGTGTCCACCTGCGCTCGGCGATCTTCTTGAGCCGCTCGATCTTTTCAGGGGCCATGAACTCACCGCCGACGTTGCATACGCCGACGAAGGCGAAATCATCGTCCAGCGCCGCGATCTCGGCCTCATAGGCGGCTGTGAGCGCCGCCTTGTCGCCGCCCGCGAGGCAGCCCTTCAAATAAGCGATCTCAGCATCGCGCTTGAGCACTTCGAACCGCATCCGCACTTCATGTATCCGATCGTAAATGGCTTCGAGCTTGGTCGCCTTGTCCACGATGTGTTCCGGCGTCGTCACCTTGCCGCAGTCGTGCAGCCAGGCTGCAACGTGCAGCTCGTACCACTCGGCTTCGTTCAACTGGAAGTCCTTGAACGGGCCCTCCGTGGCCTCGCAGGCCGCGCGAACCAGCATCTCGGTCAGTACCGGCACGCGCTGGCAGTGACCGCCGGTATAAGGTGATTTCGTGTCGATCGCGGCCGCAATCATCGCGATAAAGGAATCCAGCAGATTCTTCAGTTCCTCGATCAGCATGCGATTCTCGATCGAAACCGCGGCCTGCGAGGCGAGCGCATTGACCATCGGCAGGATCGCTGCATCGAACGGCACGACTTTGCCCGTCCGGTCCTTCGCGTTGATGAGCTGCAGCACGCCGATCACGTCACCCTGATGGTTCTTCAATGGCACCGTCAGGAAGGATTGCGATCGATATCCCGTGGAGGCGTCGAAGCGTTTGGTGCCCGAGAAATCGAAGCGGCCGGTCGAGGTGTAGGCGTCCTCGATATTGATCACCTCGCCGGTGATGCCGCTATAGGAAGCAACGTTATTCATGTTGGGTGCGCCGGTCTCGCTGAACAGCGGTACCGGCGGGAATTTGATCTCCACGCCGGTGGTGCCACCCATGGCAATGTTAAGGCTGTCGTTGCGGACGATCTGAAAGGCGAGTTCCTTGTCTTCGCTCTTGAGATAGAGCGTCCCGGCATCGGCGTTGGCGAAACCCTTGGCTTCCAGCAGTATTCGCTCCGTGAGCCGCGCGTAATCGTGCTCGGCTGAAAGTGCGATGCCGATATCGATCAGCAGCCGATAGTCGTCCGCGCGGCTCTCTACCGTGGCTTGATTCTTATCCATATCCCCTCCCCTTCCCGGGCTCAAACGCCCACTCCCGTCAGCGTATCGTTGTCCCGTCTGCGATGCAACATTTTACACCCCACACCAGCCTGCCCTTGGCGTACGGGCATAATGGGCGCCTGCCAACGGGGGTGAAATGAATACACGTCGCAACCTTCTTGTCGCGCTTGGGGCGAGTGCGCTCGCTGCTGCAAGCGCCGCAGCGGGCGCGCAAGCGTGGACGCCACAGAAAAATGTCGAAATCGTGGCGGCTTCGGCGCCGGGCGGCAGCAACGACAATACTGCGCGAACGCTCGAACGCATACTGGCTGCGAACAAGCTCGTGCCTGCCACCATCACCGTGGTAAACAAGCCGGGCGGCGGCGCCACGATCGCGAATACCTACGTCAGTCAGCGCGCCGGCGATCCGCATTATTTGCTGATTGCGGGGACCGGCATTGCGAGCAACCACATCATAGGCGCAAGCCCGCTGACCGTAGCCGATTTCACGCCCATCGCCTCGCTCATGAATGATTACGCGCTGTTCGCGGTCAACGCGAACTCGTCGATCAAAACGGGTAAAGATCTCGCCGACCGGCTGAAGAGCGACCCGCGATCGGTCATTGTCGGTTTCGCCAACGCGTTCGGCAGCACCCGCCACATCGCCGCCGGGCTGCTGATCAAAGCGCTGGGCGGAAATCCACGCGAACTCAAACCCGTTGTATTCAAGGGTTCCGCGGAGGCCATTACCGCGATGCTGGGAGCCCACCTCGAGTTGGTCGTCATCGGCGCCGGGAACGCTGTTGTTCACGTAGGCACCGGGCGCATGCACGTGCTTGCGATCGCCGCGCCGCAGCGTCTGGGTGGACCGCTTGCGGGCGCACCGACCTGGAAGGAGCAGGGAATCGACCTCGTGCACGGCAGCGTGCGTGGCATATACGGGCCTAAAGGACTTACGCCGGCGCAGGTTGCGTATTGGGAGCATGCTTTGCGCAAGGTCAGCGAGACACCGGAGTGGAAAGCTGTTCTGGAAAAGAATTACTGGGCCGATGACTTCGCCACCGGGGCGAAATTCAGGAAGGAGATCGAGCAGGACTACGCCGCCACCAAAGTGGTGCTGACCGATCTCGGACTGGCCAAGAGTCCATAGCATGATGAAACGAGCATTGACAGCAATAGATCTGGTTGCGACCGGCATTCTGCTGATCGCTACGCTGCCCGCCGCTCTGGCACAGGCCAATTATCCGAACCAGGCGGTACGCGTTATTGTGACCACCGCGCCCGGCGGCGGACTCGATAGTTTCTCGCGCCTGGCCGCAAGAGAACTTTCTGGACGCGCGGGACAACAGTTTTTCGTGGACAATCGGCCGGGCGCGGGCACCACCATAGGCAGCACGGTTGTCGCCAGAGCCAAGCCCGACGGCTACACCTTGCTGCTGAATACATCCGCGTTCGCAATCACTCCGGCGATCTACCAGAAAATACCCTATGACGCATTGCGTGACTTCGCACCGATCACGATGGCGGTGTCCACTCCCAACCTGATGGTCGTGCATCCATCAGTACCCGTGAAGTCGATAAAAGAACTGATCGCTCTCGCGAAGGCGCGCGCGGCGCTGGGGGAGCCGATCTTCTATGCTTCAGGGGGAAATGGCACCAACGGACATATGGCCACGGCCCTGTTTGTCAGCGTGGCGCAGATTCGCATGACCCATGTCCCCTACAAGTCCGGCTCGCTGGGGGTCATCGATCTGATTGCCGGCCAGGTCGCGATGATGACCGACAGCATGTCAAGTGTGATTCCCCAGGTGCGGGCCGGCAAGCTGCGCGCACTCGGCGTGACCAGCGCGCGTCGTGCCGCCGCCGCGCCCGACATCCCGACCATCGCCGAGGCGGGATTGCCCGGCTGCGAGTCGGCTCAGTGGTACGGTTTGTTTGCGCCGGCGGGGACGCCGCAGGAAATCATCGCCTGGCTGCACCGGGAAGCCACTGCCATACTGCGCGCGACGAACATCAAGGAACGGCTCGCCGGAGACGGCCTCGAGGTGGTCGCGAACTCGCCGGACGAGTTTGCCGCGTTGATCAAGGCAGACATCGAGAAATGGACCAGGGTCGTGAAAGCCACGGACATCGGCTTGATATGATCAGCACGGAGGATCCGAGATGACGATATTGGCGACGGCGTGGAGCAGCATCCGGGAACCGCGCAGGCATGCAGGTCTTGCCCTCGCGCTCACGGTGGGCATGCTGGTTACGGCAAGTGATCAGGTGTCAGCGCAGGCTCCCTACCCCAACCGGCCGATACGCCTCATCGTCCCTTACCCGCCGGGCGCGGGTACCGATTTCACGGGGCGCGAGATGGGGGCGCAATTCTCCAAAGCGCTGGGACAGTCGGTGGTGATCGACAACCGCGCGGGGGCGGCTGCTACGATAGGGCACGGGCTCGCCGCGAAGTCACCGCCCGATGGTTACACTCTGCTGCTCGGCACAACCGGAGGGCTCGTCTCCGGCCCCGCGCTCATGGGTTCGAAAATTCCTTACGACCCGCTGAAAGACTTCGCGACCATCGGCCTCGCTACGTACGTGCCGTACGCGATCGCGGTAACAGCGAGCCTGCCAGCGAACAACGTCAAAGAGCTGATCGATCTCGCGCGGGCGTCTCCCGGCAAGCTCAATGTCGCTTCCCCCGGTGTCGGGACACCCAATCACATCGGCGCGGCACAACTCATGACCCTCACTGGTATCGAACTCGTGCACGTGCCGTACAAGGGCAGCTCGCTGGCGATGAACGATCTTATCGCCGGCAACGTGCAGGTCATCGTCACGGGGTTGCTGCAACTGCTGCCGCTGCACCGGGCGGGACGGGTCAGGATACTCGGTGTCGGGCATCCGCAGCGGCTCAAGGCGTATCCGGACATTCCGACCATCGCGGATACGGTGCCGGGTTACTACAACACCGGCTGGTGGGGCATCGTCGCGCCGGCGGGCACGCCGCAAGAGATCGTCGCAAGGCTCAACGCAATCATGAACAAGGGGCTCGCGACACCTGAAGTGTTGCAGCGCTTCGAGAAGAACGGCCTCGAAGTCGCGACCTCCACGCCGCAGGGATTTCGCGACATGATCGCGTCCGATCTGCAGATGTGGAAGAAACTGATCAAGGATGCAAAGATCAGCGTCGACGTGCTGCCGTGAGCGGTAAAATGCGACCGTTTCCTGAACAACCGCAGCGGCACGGAGAACCTGAATGCTGTTCCTTACCGAAAAAGACGTGAAGCACGCCCTCGAAGGCCGCAACACCTATCCGGAAGCCGTGGCGGTCATCGAACAGGTGCTTAAGCAGCAATCCGCAGGCAGCACGTTTCACCTGAAGCGATACACCATGACCCACCCGCATTTCCCAGGGCACCTCTGGCACAACATCCGGATTTTGCCCGGCATGGTGCCTGAAATGGGCGCGGCGGCGGTGCGGGTTTATTCGGGCTACCGCGGCACCAACCGCTCGGAAGTCATCTGTCTGTTCGACTGGTCCGACATGGGAATGGTCGCTATCATTTCCGATTACCATCTGCATGCAATCCGCACCGCCTCGCCTTACGGCGTTGCCGCCAAATACCTCTCGAGGCCGGAGTCGAGCACGCTTGGCATCATCGGCACGGGCCGCTACGCGCGCGGCATGGCCCAGGCGGTTTGTGCGGTGCGCCCCATCAAAACCATCAAGGTCTACAGCCGCAATCCCGACAACGTCCGCAAGTTCTGCGACACGATGCGAGTTACACTTGGGATTGAAATATCGGCTGCGCCCTCGGGACGCGAAGCGGTGCGAAACGCCGATATCATGATTACCGCCACTTCCGGAAATACCATCGTATTCGAATCGGACTGGCTCGAGCCCGGCGTGCTTTTCATGTCGCTCGCGCCGGGAGAATTCGACGAAGCGACCGCTTTGCGGGCGCGGGTTTTTCTCTCCGGCAGCGACCAGGTGCTCGGCGACAACCCGCCGCGCAAGCCCTTCGATACACTCGTCGCGAGCGGAAAATTCAAACCCGAAGATGTCGCCGCTGAGTTTTGCGACGTGGTCGCGGGAAAGAAACCCGGGCGCCGCAGCGCCGACGAAATCGTACTCTATGAATCGCCGGGCATGGGTCTGCTCGACGCCGGCATCGGGCATTGGGTCTACAACCGGGCGCGCCAGCAAGGGCTCGGCACGCAACTGCCCTTCGGCGAAGAAGAGCAATAGTTTTTCTGTACGGATGGGGGTGACGGGGCGTGACAAACATGAAACGAATCCTGGTTGCGGCGTGTTTCGCGCTCGGCCTGCCCGCGATCCCGTACGCGTTGGCGCAAGGCTATCCAGCCAAAACGATCCGCCTGATCACGCCCTATCCCCCGGGAGGCGGTATCGATGCCTCGGCGCGCATCATCGGGCAGGCGCTGACGGAGCAGCTCGGCCATACGGTGATCGTCGACAACCGCGCCGGTGCGACAGGCCGCATCGGCACCGAACTGGCTGCAAAATCACCCGCGGACGGCTATACGCTGTTGCTCGGGAGTTCCGCGCCCAATGCGATCATTCCAGCCGCCTCGCCGACGGTTGCGTATGACGCGGTCAGGGATTTCGCGCCCATCAGCCTGGTCGGCAAAACGTCATACGTGCTGGTGGTGCACCCCTCGCTGCCAGTGCATACGATCAAGGAACTGATCGCGCTGGCGAAAGCGAACCCAGGCAAGCTCACGTTCGCGTCGAGCGGAGTCCTCGGCGCCTCTCATCTTGCAGGCGAGCTGTTGAGCCGCACGGCCAATATCAGCCTCGTGCACGTCGCGTATAAAGGCACGGGCCTGGCAGCAGTCAGTGTGCTGACCGGCGAGACGGTGATGTCGTTTGCGGGCGGCGCGGAAGCGAGGACGCTGGTCGCAGCCAAACGCCTGCGCGCACTGGGAACCACGGGGTCCAAACGCACGGCCTCGGGACTGCCGACCATGAGTGAAACACTGCCGGGCTACGAGGTGACTCAGTGGTACGGTGTGCTTGCGCCTGCCGCGACGCCGCCGGATATTCTCGACCGCCTGCATCGCGAGATCGTACGCGCAATCGCGAATCCGAAGGTCGCGCAGCAATTCATGAATCTCGATATCGAGCCCACCGCCAGTCAGCCCAAAGAATTCGCGGCTCTGATCAGGGGCGATATGGAGAAATGGGCGAAACTGATCAAGGCCGCAAAAATTCCGGTGGACTGAGGGGATCACACGCATGCTGACATCCACCCACTGGGGCGTCTACGACGTGACCGTCGAGCACGGGCAGATCACGCGCATCACGCCGTTCGACCACGACCCCGATCCTTCCGCCATCGGCCAGTCGCTGGTCAGCGGCGTGACCGGGCCCGAGCGCATTCGCCATCCCGCCGTGCGCCGGAGCTATCTCGAAGGCGGCGCGGGCGCCGCGTGCGATAAGCGCGGCGCCGAACCTTTCGTCAACGTGAGTTGGGACGAAGCGCTCGCGCTCGTTGCCGGCGAACTCGAGCGGGTCACCACGCGATACGGCAACGGCGCCATTTTCGCGGGATCGTACGGCTGGTCCAGCGCTGGTCGCTTTCACCACGCGCAAAGCCAGGTGCATCGCTTCATGAACTGCATCGGCGGCTACGTGGCGCACCTCGGCACTTACAGTCTCGGCGCCGCGCGCACCTTGCTGCCGCGGATACTCATGGACATGGACGCGATGCGCTCTCAGCAGACTGCATGGGTGCAGCTCGAGCGCCACTGCCAGTTGCTGGTCGCGTTCGGCGGCGTGCCGACCAAGAACTCGCAGGTGAACAGCGGCGGCGCAAGCCAGCACGAAGTCCGGCCGTCGCTGCAGCGGCTCGCGCGCGCGGGCGTAAGGTTCGTGAACGTGTCGCCGCTGCGCGGCGACCTGGAGGACGCGCCGGGCGCCGAGTGGATAGCGCTGCGCCCCAATACCGACGCGGCACTCATGCTCGCGATCGCGCATACGCTGATATCAGAGCGCCTGCACGATCCCGCTTTTCTTGAACGCTATTGCACCGGTTTCGAGGAATTTCAGCGCTACGTGCTGGGGGCACTCGACGGACTCCCCAAAACCGCCCAGTGGGCAGCGCAGATCTGCGAAGTGCCGGCCGCGAGCATCGTCGCGCTGGCGCGGCGGATGGCCGCAAGCCGCACCATGATCAGCGTCGCGTGGTCGCTGCAGCGCGCCGATCACGGCGAACAGCCGTTCTGGCTGGGCATCACGCTCGCCTGCCTGCTGGGGCAGATCGGCACGCCGGGCGGTGGCTTTGCGCTCTCTTACGGGCCGGTGAATGCCGAGGGTGCGAACGCCCGGGCATACTCGGGCCCGGTGCTGCCGCAAGGCGAGAATCCGGTCAAGACGCCGATTCCCGTGGCGCGCATCAGCGACATGCTCGAAAATCCCGGCGCTCAATACCAGTTCGACGGCAAGCTCTGCACTTACCCGGACATCCGCCTGATCTACTGGGCAGGCGGCAACCCTTTCCATCATCACCAGGATCTGAACCGCCTGATCCGCGCGTGGCGGAAACCGGAAACCATCGTGGTGAACGAGCAATACTGGAACCCCAACGCCAAGATGGCCGACATCGTGCTGCCGGCCACCACGATGCTCGAGCGCGAGGACATCGGTTCAAGTTCACGCGACCGTTTCATCATCGCGATGAAGCGCGCGATCGATCCGGTGGCTGAAGCACGCGACGATTACAGCATATTCAGCGCGCTGGCCGGACGGCTGGGCGCGAAAGACCGATTCACCGAAGGGCGCAGCGCGTCGGGCTGGTTGCGCCATCTGTACGATCTCGCGCGCGAGCGGGCGCGCAAAGTCGATATCGAGCTGCCGGCGTTCGAGGCGTTCTGGTCGGAAGGCTATGTCGAAATTCCGCGGCCCGATGAACCGCCGGTGATGCTGAGGAACTTCCGCGCCGATCCTGCCGCCCACCCGCTGCCGACGCCCTCCGGCAAGATCGAAATCTTCTCCGCGACGATCGCATCGTTCGGCTACGACGATTGTCTCGGCCATCCGGCATGGTTCGAGCCCGCGGAGTGGTTGGGCTCGCCGCTGGCGCAGCGCTACCCGCTACATCTCATTTCGCACCAGCCCGCAACGCGCCTGCACAGTCAATACGATCACGGCACGGTAAGCCGCGCCGCGAAGATCCGGGAGCGCGAAGCGCTGACGATGCATCCACAGGATGCCGCGGCACGCGGCATCGAGGCCGGCGACGTCGTACGCGTTTATAACGACCGCGGTACGTGCCTGGCCGGGGTGCGCATCGACGACGGCGTTCGGCGCGGCGTCATCGTGTTGCCGACGGGCGCCTGGTATGACCCGCTGGTGCCGGGAGAAATCGGCACGCTCGAAAAGCACGGTAATCCCAATGTACTCACGCTAGACAAAGGAACGTCGAAGCTGACCCAAGGCTGTAGTGCGCAGACGGCATTGGTGGAGGTGGAGTTGTTCCGCGGGGAGCCGCCGCCGGTGACCGCTTTTGATCCACCTCAGTTCGTGGAGCGCTGATGTCGGAACACGGTGTCGGCGCTCCCGTCCTGCGCAAGGAAGACGACCGGTTGATGCGGGGACGGGGCCAGTTCGTCGCGGATTTGCGGCTCCCCCGCATGCAGGATGTCGCTTTCGTGCGCAGCCCGCTCGCGCACGCGCACATCCGCGGCATCGACATCCCTGACGCGCATCGCGGTGAAGTTTTCACGGCGGGCGATCTCACCGATGTCAAACCGATCCGCGCCGTTTCCGGACTGCCCGGCTTCAAGGTTTCCGAGCAACCTCCGCTGGCGGCCGGCAAAGTCCGCCACGTCGGCGAACTCGTCGCAATGTGCGTTGCCGCGACGCGTGCCGAGGCCGAAGACATTGCAGCTTCAGTCCGGCTCGATCTCGAAGAGTTGCCCGCCGTTCACGACATGCTGGCGGGCCGCGCGAAGGGCGCGCCGCTGCTGCACGAAGCGTGGGGCGACAACATCTTTCTCGAAACCAACGTCGAGATCGACATCGCCAAGGCGTTGCATGCTCCGATCAAGGTCACCCGCGAGATCAACACCGCCCGGCAATGCCAGGCGCCGATCGAGGGGCGCGGTGTCGTCGCGCAGTGGGACAGCCGTCTCGAACAGCTCGTCGTCTACAGCGCGTGCCAGATGCCGCACATCATCCGCACCGGCTTATCCGAGTGTCTCGGCCTCGATCACGGGCAGATACGGGTCGTGGCACCGGATGTCGGCGGCGGCTTCGGTTACAAGGGCATCCTGCTTCCGGAAGAGGTCGCGCTGTGCTGGCTCGCCATGCGCTGCGGACATCCGGTGCGCTGGATCGAAGACCGCCGCGAGCACCTGACCGCCAGCGCGAATTGCCGCGAGCACCATTACCGCATCACCGGCTATGCCGACCGCGACGGCCGCCTGTTGGGCATCGATTGCGAGGCAACCGTCGATTCCGGCGCCTATTCCTCCTATCCGTTCTCAGCCTGCCTCGAAGCAGCACAAGTCGCGAGCATTCTGCCGGGACCGTACGATTTTCCGGCGTATCGCTGCAGGACCTATTCGGTGGCGACCAACAAGTGCCCGATCCTTCCCTATCGCGGCGTCGCCCGCACCGGCGTGTGCTTCGCGCTCGAACTCGTGCTCGACGCAATCGCCAGGGAAGCGGGAATTGAACCGCACGAGGTGCGCCTGAAAAACCTCGTGCGGCCCGAACAAATGCCTTTCGACAACATCACCAAAAAACATTTCGACAGTGGCGATTATCCGCAAGCCCTGCGCCGCGCCGTCGCTGCGATCGACATTGCGGCGATACGCGAGCGCCAGACGCGCGGCGAAGCCGATGGCCGGTTGATCGGCGTCGGCATGGCGATCTATTGCGAACAGGCCGCGCACGGCACCTCGGTTTATGCCGGCTGGGGAATTCCGATGGTGCCCGGCTACGAGCAGGCAACCGCGCGCGTCACGCCCGACGGCGGTCTCGAACTGCGCGTCGGCGTGCATTCGCACGGCCAGAGTTTAGAAACGACGCTGGCGCAGGTCGCGCACGAAATTCTCGGCATCGAGATCGGCAAGATCAGCGTGGTGCATGGCGACACCGCATTCACGCCCTACTCGACCGGAACGTGGGGGTCGCGCTGCATGGTAATGGCTGGTGGCGCCGTCTCGCTCGCCTGCCAGGAAATCGCGCGCCGCGCCGCCGAAATCGGCGCATGGCTCCTCAAAACCGACACCGGCCGCGTGAGCGTGCGCGACGGACAGGTGATCGGCCCCGCAGGCAGCGTCACGCTGCAGGAAGTCGCGCGGATCTGGTATCTGCGCCCGCAGGATCTGCCGGCCCACGTGAACCCGGGCGGTCTCGAATTCACCGCCGGATACAAACCAGTGCGCGATTCCGGAACTTTCAGTTACGGCGCGCACGCCGCGCTGGTGGCCGTCGATCCGGAAATCGGCAATGTCGAGATCCTCGATTACGTGATCGTCGAGGACGGCGGCAGGCTCGTCAATCCGATGGTGGTCGATGGCCAGATTTACGGCGGCGCGGCGCAGGGCATCGGCACCGCGCTCTACGAGGAAATGCCGTTCGACGCCTCGGGCCAGCCGCTCGCCTCAACCCTCGCCGATTATCTGCTGCCCGGTGCCACCGAGGTTCCGAACGTGCGCATCATCCACATGGAAACCTTGTCGCCCTACACGGAATTCGGCGTGAAGGGCATCGGCGAAGGCGGCGCCATCGCGCCTCCCGCCGCCATCACCAACGCGGTAAACGATGCGCTGCGGCCGCTCGGAGCCGCTGAACTGCTGCAATCCCCGCTCACGCCACGGCGCGTGCTCGAGGCGATCGCCGCTGCAGCCGGCAACGCGGGAAAGCAACCGTGAAGCCGTCGCGATTCGAATACGAACGTCCGGCCGATCTCGCCGCAGCCATCGCTCTCGCGCGACGCGAAGATGTCGTGGTCAAACTCCTCGCTGGTGGACAATCGCTCGGCCCCATGCTCAATCTGCGGCTGGTGCAGCCTGAAGTGCTGGTGGACATTACCGGAATTCCCGAGCTCAAACGCTTCGAAGAAGATGCGGATGCGATCGTCGTCGGCGCGTGCGTGACCCACGCGGACATCGAGGACGGACGTGTGCCGGATGTGACCGGCGGCGCCCTTGCAGAGGTCGCGCGCGGCATCGCCTATCGCGCCGTGCGCAATCGCGGCACGCTCGGCGGCAGCCTCGCGCACGCCGATCCATCCGCCGACTGGGTGGCGAGCCTCGCCGCGCTCGGCGCCGAAGTGTTGATACGCGGTCCGGCAGGCCAGCGCAGTCTTGCGATCGCGGATTTTGTGACCGGCGCTTTCGAGGTGGCCCTCGATCCCGGTGAAATCCTTGAAGCCGTGCGCATTCCCCGTCTGTCACGCAGCGCGCGCTGGGGCTACTACAAGATTTGCCGCAAGCCCGGCGAGTTGGCACAGGCCATTGGCGCGGTGCTGCATGACCCGGAACGCTCGGTGCTGCGGGCCGTGATCGGCGCGATGGAATCCCGGCCCATAGTCCTGTCGGACGCGGCATCGCTGTTCGGCGGCAAGCCGCGCGCGGGACTAGCCGCGACTTTCGACGCGGGCGCCGCCGCGCGCGAACTCAGTGCTGCGGGAATGACCGATCCCTATGACAACCGGATTCACGTCATCGCGCTGAAGCGCGCGATCGATCAGGCTGACCGCAGATGAAGACGATCAACCTGACAGTCAACGGCAAAGCGGTCACGGCGAGCGTCGAGCCGCGGACGCAGCTCGCGGATTTTCTGCGCGAGACGCTCAACCTCACCGGCACGCATCTCGGCTGCGAGCACGGCGTGTGCGGCGCGTGCACGCTTTTCATCGACGGCGTGCCGGCGCGCTCCTGCATCACCTTCGCGATTGCGTGCGACGGCGCCAGCATCACGACCATCGAAGGTTTCGACAACGACGAGATCATGCGCGCGCTGCGCGACGCATTCTCGCGTGAGCATGGTCTGCAATGCGGCTACTGCACGCCGGGCATGCTGGCATCGGCCCGCGACACCGTGATGCGCATGCCCGATGCGAGCGAGCACGAGATCCGGGTGGCGATGAGCGGCAACCTGTGCCGCTGCACCGGTTATGTCGGCATCGTGCGCGCGATTCAGAGCGTCATCGCCGAACGCAAGGCCAAGGGTTTGTCTTCGCCGGTGCAGGAGACTACGCTCGGCCCCACGGGCTCGGGCCACGCGAAGGCGACTGCCGTGGCCGACGCAGCCGCCGTCGTACAAATTGCTTCGCCGGCACCCGAGCCTCCCCTCACCTCGTCATCCCGGCACAAGCCGGGATCCAGACAAAGCGCCGCCGCCACGGGCAAGCCGCAGACGACGCTGCAGCAATCGTTCAGCGTCGCTCACCCGCGCGCGAAGGTCTGGGACTTGTTCGGACGCCTGGGTGAAGTCACGACCTGTCTGCCGGGAACATCCCTCATCGGCACGCCGACGCAAGACCGCGTCGAGCCCCGAATCCGCATCAAGCTCGGGCCGATCGTCGCCGAGTTCGAAGGCGTGGCCGAGGTCGTTCGCGATGCGGCTAATTATGCGGCAACGATCCACGGCAGCGCGCGCGATACGCGCTCGAACTCGATGACGCGCGGCGAAATCCGCTATACGCTGCACGAGGACCAAAGCGGCGCGGCGACGCGGGTCGATCTCGAGGTCGGATACACACTCACCGGTGCGCTCGCGCAATTCAGCCGGTCGGGAATTGTGCAGGATATCGCCAAACGCATGACTGCATCGTTCGCCGGCAACCTGCAAGCGCGGCTTGATCAGGGCGGGGATGCAGCGGGCGCCGAGCGCGCCGCTCCAGCACCCGAACTCGACGCAGGCTCGCTGATCATCTCGGTACTTTGGGGACGCATCAAGGCGTTCTGCCGCGTGCTGTTGCGACGCTGAGGAGGCCGAGGTGCGCGAAGCAAGCGAAGGATGGGTTGAGCGTAGCTCTACCCATCATGCATTCGTCGCGATGGGTAGAGGCCTTGAAGGCCTCAACCCATCCTACGCCTTGGAATCGTTTTGCGACGATGAGAACATCATGCTATTGTCCGGCACATGAAAATAATTTCAACAGACATCACGCGGCAAAGCCTGCGCGGCTTCCTCGCCATGGTGGAACGCGATTTCCCCGAGGAGCTGCTGCGCATTCGAGAACCGGTCCGCACCCATCTCGACATCACCTCGCTGGTGTTCGAACTCGAGCGCGCCGGCAGGAGTCCGGTAGTCGTCTACGAAAACGTCGAGGGCCACACCATGCCGGTGGTCACCAATATCGCCGGCAACCGCAAGCTGCTGGCCGCCTGCCTCGGCGTGGAGACAGCAAACCTGCCGACGGCCTTTCGCGAGCGCTGCCAGAAGTACATTCCGTGCGAGGTCGTGAAGGACGCGCCGTGGCAGGAAGTGGTGCTCGAGGGCGATCAGGTCGATTTGACGAAGCTGCCGATCCCGCTGCATTTTTCGGTCGATGCCGCGCCCTACATCACGGCGGGCCAGATCGCCGCGCGCGATCCGCTCACCGGAGTCGACACCACCGGCTTCCATCGGCTGATGGTGAAGGGCACGAACCGCCTGGGCGTCTCGCTGCACTCGCGCCGGCGCATGCACGAATTCCATCGCCGCGCCGAGGAGCGCGGCAACGCGCTGCCCGCCGCGATCACGCTCGGCATCCATCCGCTGCACTACATGGGTTCGATGGTCTATGCCTATCCGCCGCAGGTACGCAAGTTCGAAATCATCGGCGGCCTCTTCGGCGAACCCTACCGGCTTGCGAAGTCCGGTGTCCAGGACATCGAAGTGCCGGCGGGCGCCGAAATCATCATCGAGGGCGAAATTCTGGCGCACGTGCGCGAGCCTGAAGGTCCTTTCAGCGAATTCACCGGCTACGCGTCGTACCGCAGCACGCAGAACGTCTTCGTCGCACATCGCATCCGCATGCGGCGCGATGCCATGTATCACTCGATCGTCTCGGGCATGTCGCAGGACCATATCCTCGTTTCCTGTGTTACGCGCGAGGGCGAGATCCTGAACACGCTGCGCCGCAATCTGCCCAACGTGATCGCCGTGCACGTGCCGCACCGCACTTGCGGCGCGTTCCTCGCCATCGTCAAGATGAAGAAAACGGCACAAGGCGAGCCGCAGCAGGCGATCATGGCCGCGCTCGGCACCGAGTTCTACACCAAGTACGTGATCGTCGTCGACGAGGACGTCGACATCTTCGACATGAACGACGTGATGTGGGCGGTCGCGACCCGCGTCCACGCCGAACAGGATATCGTGTTCATTCCCGGCTGCAAGGGCGCAATCCTCGATCCGACTTCCGATCCGGAAACGTTCACCGTCACCAAGATGGGGATCGACGCGACACGTCCGAGCGGCAAGGACTTCGCCGAGCGGCTGGTCATCTCCGAGGAGCAGCGCGCGCGCGTGCGCGGCATACTCGAAGCCGCCGGCGTGAAGCTCTAGGCCCTCGCCATGCGCACTAAAATCGAGGCGACCTGGATCGTCGGCCATGAACGCGGAGAACACCGGCTGATCCGCGACGGCGTCGTGGTCTACGAGGGCAACACGATCATCCACGTCGGCAAACGTTTCGAAGGCCACGTCGACCAGACAATAACGGCAAAAGGCAAGCTCGTTGCGCCGGGCTTCATCGACTCGCACGTGCATTCCGGGCACCGCGCTTCACATCGGCTCATCACCGATACCGGCCGTCCCATGTATTACGGCCAGCCGTTCCTCGAGATCAGCGTTCCCAAGGAAGGCAGGATCGTCAAAGGCGACCCGCGTTACCTCAAGCATGGCGACGAGGGATCCGAGGCGGCGTTCAAGCTCAACGCCACTTTCACCGTTGCCGAACTGCTGAGAAACGGCGTCACGACCTTCATCGAGTACGGCAGCCAGTTGCGCGTGCAGGACGCGCTGTTGGCGGAAGTTACGCGTTTGGGCACGCGCGCTTATCTTGCGCCCGGCTACGACTGCGGCCGCTGGGTCGGCGACGAGCAGGGACGGCTGAAGCGCGTGCGCAACGACCCGCTCGGGCTCGACGGCCTCAAGACTGCACTCGACTGGATCGCCAAACACGACGGCGCCGCCGGCGGACGCGTGCGCGGCATCCTCGTCCCGCGCGAGGTGGAGACTTCCAGCGTCGAACTCCTGCAGCGCACGCGTGAGGCCGCCGACGAACGCAAGCTCCCGATGGCAACTCACGCGGCTTACAGCGTGCTCGAGTTCCACGATATCGTGCGCGAGCACATGAAGACGCCGATCGAGCTGCTGGAGAGCCTCGGGCTGCTGCGTCCGACGCTTAACATCGGGCACGGCAACTTCATCGCCGACAATCCCAATCTCAACTACTCAGCCGCCTGCGATCTCTCACTCATGGGCGGCGCCGGCGTTACGGTTTCGCACTGCCCAATCAACATCGTGCGGCGCGCGCGCGTGCTCGACAGCTGGAAGAAATACCAGGAAGCGGGCGTCAACCTCGCGCTCGGCTCGGACACCTATCCGCGCGACATGATCATGAACATGCGCACCGCGTCCTATCTCGGCAAGATCATGAGCCACACTTACCTCGCCGCAACCGCGGGCGAGGTGTTCCGCGCGGCGACCCTGGGGGGCGCGGTTTCGGTTGGACGCGACGATCTCGGCCGGATCGCGCCCGGCGCGCGCGCCGACATCATCCTCATCGACCTCAGCGGACGCAACAGCCTGCGGCTCGGGCCAGTGCGCGATCCGGTCAAGAGCATCGTCGAATGCGGCGTCGGCGACGATGTCGATACGGCAATCGTCGATGGCGTGATACGCATGGAGGGCGGCGTCATTCCAGGCGTGGACTTCGCCGCGCTCAGGAACGAGGCGCAGCAGGCCGGCGAGGCGGTGTGGGACACCGTCGCGGAATGGGATCCACTGGGCCGCAACGCCGAACAAGCATCGCCGTGGTCCTTCCCGCTCATCGAATGACAACCATTGCAAAGTGAACCATGAATAATCCACCCCTTCCACGCGGATCGTGCAGGCTAGCCTGTGCATTCGCAGCAGCGCTCGCGATGTTCGCGTGCCACGCATCAGCGCAAAGCACTTATCCGAACAAATCGATCCGGATCCTGATTCCGTTCCCGCCCGGCGGTTCCACCGATTTTCTGGCGCGCGGCATCGGCCAGAAAATCACCGAGGCGTGGGGACAGCAGGTGGTGATCGACAATCGCGGCGGCGCCGCCGGGATATTGGCAACCGATATCGTGGCGAAAGCCGCGCCCGACGGCTACACGCTGCTGATGAATGCCATCAGTCACGCCGCCAACGCGAGCCTGTACCGCAAATTGCCGTACGACACGCTGCGCGATTTCGCGCCGGTCACTTCGGTCGCGGATGTCCCGATCATACTCGTGCTGCGTTCCCAGCTCAGCGTCAATTCCGTCAAGGAGTTGATTGCGCTGACGCGCGCGAAGCCGGGCCAGATCACCTTTGCCGCCGGCGGCGTCGGCGCATCGTCGCATCTGGCCGGCGAGCTGTTCCGCGTCGCGGCGAAGATCGAGTGGCAGACCGTGCAATACAAGGGTGGCGGTCCCGCGCTCATCGACCTGCTCGGCAATCAGGTCGACCTGATGTTTTCGCCGATTGCGTCGTCGATCCAGTACATCAAGGCAGGCCGGCTCAAAGCGCTCGGCGTGACCAGCTCAAAACGGGTGCCGCTGATGCCGGATTTGCCGACGATCGCGGAGGCGGGACTGCCGGGTTATGAAGCGAGCGCGTGGTACGGCATGGTGGCGCCCGCGCGCGTCCCCAAAGACATAGTTCAGAAGCTCAACCGTGAAATAAACGATTTACTGCGCAACCCGCAGTTTCGCGACGCCATGATTACGCGGGGCGCGGTGCCGATGGGCGGCAGCACCGGGGAATTCTCCAAGTTCATTCAGGATGAAGTGAAGAAGTACGCGGTGCTGGTAAAAGAATCCGGGATCAGGGCCGAGTAGGCTACAGCGACGGCAGGATCTCGTCGCACAGCAGCCGCAGCCCCTGGTTCAGGTCGGGACCGAGTTCCGAAAACATGAGCTGCTGATAGCCGTAGGTTCTCGCCATCGCGCAAACTTCGGTCATCTTTTCGCGGCAGTAGGTGGGATCACCGGCGACGAAAAGCGCGTCGACCATCGCGTCGGTAACGAGTTCCGGATGGTCGCGCGCATCCCCGCCTGCAGTTTCCGATTGCTGCAGCCGGTCGACATCCGCCGGCGCGATTCCGAGGCGGTGGTAATCGTCGTCGTTGAAACCGCGCTCGCGCAGGCTGAGGATGCGTCCCGCCACCGAGTGCTTGGCGAATTCCCGCGCCGCGCGCCCGTCCTTTGCCACGGAGAGCTTGATCTCGGCGACCTTCCGCAGCGCGCCCTTGCGTCCCGCGGCAACGGCCGCCTGCTCCGCGACCTGCAACAGTTCTCCCATGTGTCCTGCCCGTACCTCGCACTGAAAAGTCCCGCCGAAGAGAATGCCATCCATGCACGCGCCGCCCACCGCCAGCGCCTTGGGCCCGTTGCCGCCGCAGTACAGCAACACCGGAGACTGGGGCCGGAAGTTGAGCTGAAACGGCGCCTCGGGCATCAGGTTGAAGTACGACGCCACCGTTGGGTAGTCGGCGAACTTCACCGCCTCGCCTGCCAGCAAGCGCCGCAAGGATTGCGCGGTTTCGCGCAGCATGCTGATGGGCTTCGTCACCTTTACGTAGCGCGGCGTGTTGCGGTTGCCGCGCGCGAGACCGACGCTAAATTCCCGGCCATCCATCAGTTCGGTAATCGCGGCCACTGAATCGGCGACGTCGACCGGGTTGCGAAAATACTGCACGGTCACCGCCGTTCCCAGCTTGAGCGGCGCGCTGGTTGCGAGCGCAGTCAACACCACGAACTGGTTGCGGCTGCGCAGGTTGTCGGTCACCCAGAGCTGCGAAACCCCGCCCGCGTGAGCCGTGCGGCCGAAGTCAACGAACTGCGGCAGCGTCGTATGCCGAAACGTCGGCAAGTGCAGTTGAATGCCAATCTCGAATTCTGCTGACACGAACTCCTCCCATTTCAGTTCCCTCGGTCACTCGGCTTTCAGGCCGACGGCCTTGATCAGCTTCTGGTATCGCGCAAGTTCCGATTTCATGTAAGCGGCAAGCTGCTCGGGCGTTCCGGTTGCCGGATCGATACTCTGCTTCTTGAGCCGATCGACGACGTCGGGCTGACTGAAACCGGCGACGATCTCGGCGTTGAGACGCTTGATCACCGCCTGCGGAGTCCCGCGCGGCACAACCAGGCAATTCCAACCGTTGACCTGATAACCCGGGAGACCGCCCTCGGCGAAAGTCGGAATCTCCGGTGCCGCCGCCGAGCGTTTGCCGCTCGCCACCGCAAGTATCCGCAGCTTTTTGGCCGTCGCATGCGGATACAGCGACGATATGCTGCCGAGCATCAGCCCGATCTGGCCACCGATAAGATCGATGATCGCGGGACCATTCCCCTTGTAGGGCACGTGCACGATGTCGATTCCGGCCACTTGCTTGAACATCTCTCCGGCAAGATGGTTGGCTCCCCCCGATCCTGCCGAGCCGAAACTCAACTTGCCGGGATTGGCCTTGGCGTACGCCACGAGCTGTGAAACCGAGTTGACCGGCAGCGCCAGTGTCACCGCAAGCACGTACGGCTGAGTGGTGAGCAGCGATATCGGCGCAAAATCGCGCTCGGGATTATAGGAAAGCTTGCTCTTCAATGCGGGGTTCACCGCAAACGTGGTCTCGGAAGACACCAGCAAGGTGTAGCCGTCCGCCGGCGCACGCGCCGCCATCTCCGCGCCGATCGCCGTCGCGGCGCCGCCGCGATTGTCGACCACTACGATCTGCGCCAGGCGTTTCGCCAGAACGTCGCCCGTCATCCGCCCCATCAGGTCCGAGGGGCCGCCGGGCGGATATGGGACGATGAGACGTATCGGACGTGCCGGGTAATCCTGCTGCGCGAATGACGGCGCCGCGAGCAACACCGCGGCGGCGAGGCAAGCCCTGCATGAAAGTCTGGATATTTCCATTTTGATCCTGTGTGATGTGTAATTGAGGAACGGACGTTACGGCCCTTCGTCCCGGTAGGTACGAAACGCGCGCTGGTCGAATTGCTGGTACGGATGCCGGGCCAGCGCTGCTTCGTCGATCTCCACCCCGAGGCCCGGCGCCTCGGGCAACGCAATGTAGCCGTCTTTGATTTCAAGCTGCCGCGCGATCTCGCGGCCCTGCTCGAGAAACGCGACAAAGCACTCCGCAATGAGAAAATTCGGCATCGTTGCCGCAACGTGCACCGTCGCCGCCTGGGCCAGCACGGTGGAGTTGAAGTTGTGCGGTGAGACCGCCACGTAATGCGGCTCGGCCATCGCGGCGATCTCTTTCATCTCCAGAATGCCGCCGACGATGCAGACGTCGGGGTTGAGGATATCGGCCGCACGCTTTTCAAGCACCGGCAGAAACTGCCCTTTGCCGTACAGCGTTTCGCCCGTGACCAGCGGTATCCTGATCTTGCCGCGGATTTCCGCGAGCGCATCGACGTTGTCGACCGGACAGGGTTCCTCGTACCAGAACGGATTGAACTCGCCGATCCGCTCCGCCAGCTCGACCGCCTGCATCGGCGAGAGACGGCGGCATACGTCCACCATCAAGTCCGTCTGCGGCCCCACTGCGTCGCGCACCGCACGTACGATCTCCACGCCTTTGGCGAGATCCTCCTTGGGCGGATACAGGCGGTTGGCGGGAAGCTGGGAGCCTTTCTGAAACGGGTAACATTTGAGCGCCGTGTAACCCTGCTTCACGGTCCGCTCCGCGGCGCGCGCGTGCTCGGCCGGGGTCTTGGTGCCATAGAACCAGCCGTTCGCGTAGACGCGTATCTTCGGCCGGCATGCGCCGCCCAGCAGGTTGTAGACCGGCTGCTTGAGCGCCTTGCCGACGATGTCCCACATCGCCATCTCGATTCCGCTCAGCGCGCTGTAGAACTCCAGCGAACCATGGCGCCACGCGAAGTCGTCGCACGCCACCTGGGTGAAGTGTTTGATGTTGAACGGGCTATACCCGATCACGTAGCGGCTCATCTGCTCGAGGTGCGCGGCGACCGCGGTATCCATGTCGAGCGAGGTATGCGCTTCGCCCCAACCCGCGATGCCGTCATCGGTCTCGAGCTTCACGAAAATGAAATTCTTGCGTTGCTTTTCGTGCACCAGGTAGGTCTTGACTGCGGTGATTTTCATGCGTCGGCTATTGCTTTCTCGCGATGACAGCATCCACCGCGGCTTCGAGCTTGTTGGCAGCCGACGCCAGCCGCGCATCGATCGCGGCCACCGTCTGCTCGTCGACGGCAGTCGCGTCTTCAAAAAGCTTGGCCTGACGCAGCGACTCCGCCGGCGCGGGTCCGCCGCGCAGCGTGCGCGCGGCGATGAACCGTCCCGGGTCGAGCGCATCGCGGATCGCCTGCTGATCGAGGCCCGCGGGTATTTCGTGGTAAGCGACGGCGGCCTCGTCGAGCAGTTCCGGTGTCACATCCGCCGGCCCGAGTCCACGGTCCTCGCACAGTCTGACGAGGATGCCGACGATCTGATGCGCGGTGCGCCACGGCAGGTTGCGCCGGCTGACCAGCGCTCCCGCCAAATCCGTTGCCGTCGCCCAGTGGCGCCACGCCTGCTCGCGCATATGTTCCTTGTGGATTTCCAGTTGCGGCAACAGGTCGCAGAACCAGCCCATGTCGCGCACCGCGTTGTCGGCAACGCGCCACAGCATGTCGAGCGCGTAGTAGCGTTCCATGATCGGCAGGCCCGTGGTGCCTTTCAGCGCGTGGTAGGAGGTCACGAAGCAGCCGAGCGCCTCGGCCGAAGCGCCCTTCACCTCCGCCGGCCCGATCACGTTCTTCTTCTGCATCATGATGGACGAGGTGTTGCAGTAGCGGTCGGGAATATCGACGAAGGAAAACTCGCTGGTGCTCCATTGAATCAGGTCATCGGCCCATTTCGCCAGCGAGTGATAGAGCACGGCGATCACCGCCGGCACATCGAGGCTGTCGTCGGCGTTGAGTTCGAGGATGGCGTCCGCGCAGTTCTCGTGGACAGCATCGAAACCGAGCAACTCCGCGGTCCGCTCACGGTTGACCGCAAAGTTGGAGCCGACCATGATCGCCGCGCCTGCCGGGCTGACATTAACGCGGCGATACGCGCCATGCAGGCGATCGAAGTCGCGCGCAAGCGTCGCCACCCACGACAGCCAGAAGTGGGCGAGCGTCATCGGGTGGGCGTGCTGACCGAAACTGTAGCCCGGCAGTATCGTATCGGTGTGATTGCGTGCCAGCTCGATCAGCACGCGCCGCAGGCGGTTCACCGCGCGCATGAGAGCGAGCAGCTTCTCGCGCTGCAGCGTGTTGATCCCTATCGTGCTCAGGTCGCCCGAGCTGCGCGCCAGATGAAACTGGCCGCCGATCTCCTCGCCAAGCAGGCGGATCAGGTACTGCTCTCCCGAGTGCAGACCACCGCCGACTTTCAGGCGCGTCTCGACCACACCCTCCGCCTCCATCTGCCGCAGTCCGCGTAAAGTGGCTATGCCCGCCGCCAGTTCAAGCAGGCCTTCCTCGACGAGCATCACGATATGCGCCTTGTCGAACGCGTGCACCGCAGGCAGAAACGCCTGCATGTGGCCGCCATAAATCTTGCCGAGCTGCGGGTTTATCTCCTCCCGCAGGCGGATTCCCGCGTTGCGATAGCCGCGGTATTCGGATGATTTCTGCTTCAGCATGCCGTGGATACTCCCCTGGATTTCAGCCCCGGCCGATAGCATTAAGCCGGCCGCAGTAACGCGGTGATCTGCCGGAAGTCAGGACAGGTCTCAAGCGCCATCACGGCTGCGTGCAAGGCATCGAACTGCCGCTGCCCGATGACCGGCACGGCGACCGCTTCGTCCTTGCGCAGCAGATGCTCGCCTTCGAGCCGGCGCGTCGGCGCGCCTCGCGGCACAGGCACGTGCCGCAGCCACACTTCCCCTTTGCGCCCGCGCACCTCGACGTCCGGCTCATCGTACGGACCGAGCTTGCGATCGGGCACGATCTCGACGCGGTCCATCAGCGCGCGCACGCGTGCATCATTCGTCCGCGGCGGATGGAATTCATCCAATCCCGCACGACCGGTCGCCGCCACCACGCCTAGTGAATACGGCATGCTGAACTGCGCGTCGAGCAGCGTCACCACGTCGCGCTTGGAAAATTGCCGCACGGTACGGTCCGCGCCGTGCACGATCATCCGCTCGATATCGTCGCCTCCGAACTGGTGTTCCTGCATGAGATCGAGCAGCGCTTCGACCGAGCTGTGCAGGCCACGGCAGCACGGATACGGTTTCTGTCCGGACAGCAGGATGCGAAATTCGCGCCCCAGCGCCTCGACCGTCGCTGCGGGCGTCGCAATCTTGCCCGCATAGGTGCCGTAAAAACCGCCCCACTCCGCCTCCAGGATAAAGCGCGGCCCGACCAACCCCGCTTCCGCGAGCAGCGCCGAGCTCGTGCCGTTCTCGGCCGCGCGTCCCGGATGGAAGCGCTTGGTCATTGCACCATCGACGAGGAAAGCCCATACGCCGCCGGCAAACGAGCCGGTGATCCCCAACGCCGAAGCAAACCGGTCACTGTCGAGTCCCATGACGCGCGCCGCTCCCGCAGCCGCGCCGAAAGTTCCGCAAGTGCCGGTCGAGTGCCAACCCATATCATTGTGCGCGCGGTAGCCTCCGGCGCCCAGGGTTACGCGGGCCGCGACGTCATAACCGGCCGCGAGAGCAACCAGCACGCTGCGCCCATCCGCACGGACCCGCTCCGCCATCGCGCAGACGGCCGGCACGACCACGGCGCCCGAATGGCCGCAGCCACCGAAATCGTCGAATTCGTATGCGTGCGATGCCGTGCCATTGACAAGCGCGGCGGCGCTCGGCGGCAACGACGAGCGGGTGCCCCACAGCGATGCGGAGCCGCTGCTGCATTCAAGCGCGCACATAATCCCTTTGCGGGTGGCTACCACCACCTCGCTCTCCGCGCCTCGCACCCCGACCGACAGCGTGTCGAGAAGCACGCTCTTAGCCATGGCAACAACGGGCTCCGGCAGGTCCTCGTAGCGCGCGCCGCTCCAATAGCGGGCGAGTTGCTCAGTCAGCGACTGCCGGTTTTCCACGGCGGGATTGTTCTCTTGTGCCTGGTCCATATTGGCTCCCAAAAATTCGTAATCGGCTACCTCACGGCCGGGCGCGCATGCGACGCGTATGGCGCGGGCAAAAAACGCAAATCGACGATGTCCTGCGCGCGCAGCGGTTGCTTGAGCGCGCCGAGCCGCACCTGCAGGTCGATCGCTTGTTGCAGTCCATGCATATCGATCTCGCCGTCGAAATGCAGGCCGCCGAACTCGCGCGCGATCGACTTTGCCATAGTCTCGCGCGCGATGCCGAAGTAATCGGCGCCGAATGCGATCCATTCGTCACGATGATTCGCCGCATAGTGGTAACTCTGCTGGCAGCCGCGCAGCACCGCCCCGATCAGCTCGGGCTCGTTCGCGAGGGTAGCGGGACCGGCCACGACTACGCTCCATTGCATGTCGGGACAAAACGCCGGATCGGTGAGCGCCAGCATGATGCGATACGCGCCGCTGGCTTCGCCGATCGATACGTTCGGCTCCGAGAGCACCGCCCCGGCGAGTTCGCCGGAACGAAACAGGTCTATCACCTGCGGATAGCGCTCGCCCAGGCCCACGATACTCAGGTCGGTGTCGGGATCGAGGCCGTGATGCTGCAACACCTGACGCAGGAACCAGTAGCTGCAACTGCCGATCGTCAGCGCTGCGACCGTCTTGCCGCGCAAGTCGTTCCAGCCGGTAACCGCGGGAGCCGCGACCAGGTATTGCAGGGCACTGCGTTTCACGCTGCTGGCAACGAGCTTGAAGCGCGCGCCGCGGCTGATCGCCGTGGTTGCCGGCGGCGTCCCGAGTTCGCCGATTTTCAGCACACCCGAGTCGTAGGCGCGCGCGATTTCAGGCCCGCCGAAGATGATTTTCAGCGCAAGCTCGATTCCTTCCGCGCGGAAAAAACCGCGCGCGATGCCCAGCCGTAGCTGCAGCCCAGCGGTGTCGGTCGGAATCCCGTATTCAAGCGCAATGCTCATTCCCGGAACCTATCGCAAAAAATACATGTCCGTGACAATTATCCACCGTAGGGTGGATGGAGCAAAGCGCAATCCACCGGATCAAATCGCGGTGGATTCCGGCCGGAACAGACCCGCCTCCATCCACCCTACGAGTTCGTCAACTGTTAGCACGGCTCCACGTGCATCGCTGGTGGTCACGGCCAAACCGGACAACTGCGCTCCACTTCTGCGGCACGCTCGCGCTGCATCCGGTATGCGGCCGCATCGGGAACGACGAACCGGTCTAGCAGCAACGCAGCGCGCGCGGATGCGAGTGTGGACTCTGCCGCTACGTCGAGAAATGCTGCCCGTATCCGCTCGATGGTCGCCTGCGAGAGGTTGGCCGTCGCTATCACGGGTGGCATGGGCGTAGGTTCTGTCGATTCGATCACGCGAACCTGCGCGGCAAACTCCGGATCGCTTCGCTTCAAAAGATCATGCACATAACTGTCGAGCGGCCCCACGTCGATACGCCCTTCCGCGAGCGCCCTGATGACTCCGCGCGGGTTGAGAAGATTTCCGGTTACATGAGAATAAGGATCCGCAAGCGCAGGAAATTTCCGCAGCAGGTGATAGCGCCACGCGAAGTAACCGGACTGCGAGTCCTTGAGCGTATACCCGGCGCGGTGTCCGAGCGTTTCCTCCAGCGTCTGGAACTTCGAGTCGCTGCGAACCGCGATGTCGCTCCAGTAAACCGCCTTGCCTCCGTAGCGCGCCGCACTGGGTACCGGCGCGGCAAGAATCGCGGGCGCGGGGTCACGAAGCGAAAACGCGAGTCCGCACATCATCACGCACGCGAGGTCTTCACGCCGCCACAGGTCGGCAAGCAGCGCCGGTGGATCATGATCCTCGTAGCTCGCGTCCACTCCGGCCCGATGCAGCACCCAGTCCATGAGGGTGCGCCAGGCCGCCTTGGCCTCAGGCGTCACCGCATACATGCGGGCGTTGGCGAGCATTGCGACCGCGTTCAGTCTGCCTTGATGCCGAGTTTGCGAATGATGGTTCCGTAGCGGTCGTAATCGGCGCGGATCGCGGTTTTGAGTTGGTCCGGCGTGCTGCCTACCGCATCGACTCCCAGGCCGATCAGCTTCTCGCGGACTTCCGGCAGCTGGATCGCCTTCGCAGCATCGGTTTGAATCTTCATGACGATTTCAGTGGGCAGGCCGGCCGGCCCGACCAGCGCGTACCAGGATACCGCTTCGAAACCGGGCAGATTTGCCGCGACTGCGATCGTCGGTACGTCCGGCAGCTGGGCGACTCGTTTGACGCTCGCCACACCCAGGGGCCTGAGCTTGCCGGCCTGAATGTAAGGCACGACGGAGTGAACCTGGGCGAAGATCATGGCGAGATGTCCTCCCAGCAGATCCGTGACCGAAGCGCCCACGCCTTTGTACGGGATGTGCGACATGTTGACCCCGGTCATGGCCTTGAACAGCTCGCCGGCAATATGCGCTTGAGTACCGACGCCGCCGGAGCCGAACGTCAATTCACCCGGCCTCGCCTTCATCAGCGCAACGAGTTCCTTCACCGATTTCGAAGGGATCGAGGGGTGCACTACCAACACGTTCTGGACCGATCCCACCAGGGTAATCGGGGCCAAATCCCGCAACACGTCAAACGAAAGCTTGGAATAGAGATGCGGATTGATTGCCAGATTGCCTACTGGAGCAGAGGTGAGAGTGTAGCCATCGGGTGCCGCTTTGGCGCCCAGCTCCATGCCGATGTTGCCGGCAGCGCCCGGACGGTTGTCGACGATTACCGCCTGGCCCCACATCCCGGTCAGCGGCGTCGCCAGCAATCGCGGCAACGCATCGGCCGCGCCACCCGGGCCGAACGGCACGATGATTCTGACCGGCTTGACGGGAAAGCTGGTTTGCGCGTTTGCGGACGGGGACACTGCTGCGGCCTCTAGCGCAATCACTGTGAGGACCATCGAACGGCACAAGCGAATTGACATTGGAATCTCCTCCTGAATTCATTGAATATTACGCCCCCTCACCCCAACTCTCCTCTCGCGCCTGCAGAATCGCCAGCGTACGCGCCATTTCGTTGGTCTGGATCATCAATGCTTCGTCGGCGCCGAGTCCCGGCTTCGACAGCATGAAGTCGGGCTGACAGGCGAGTCCCATGTGGGTCGAGATGCGCGTGGACTGGTCGGTCTCGTTGGCCGTGCCGCCGAGGCAGGCGCCCATGCCATGGGACTTGCAATAAAGCACGGCTTCGATCGTGTTGTTGATGCCGCCCAGGTCCGGGGTCTTGATCTGCACGAAATCCGAGGCGGCTGCGTCGGCGAACAGTTTGATGTCGTCGAGCGTATTGCACCACTCGTCAGCGATCAAACCGACGGCGATCCCTTTCTGCTTCAGAAGCTCGCGCAACGCGCGGAATGTTTCGATCTGCTCTTGCTGCGTCTTCGCGATCAGCGGCGATTCGACCAGCAAGTGATACGCGCCCGCTTCCTCACGCAGTTTGCCCAGATAGCCGGCGAGCGGCTCGATTTTCATTGCGAACAGTTCGCCGAGGGTCCCGTAGAGATCGACGTGAATTCGCGGGTGGTAGTCGGCGTCTCCAATCTCCTTGATGCGGCGGGCCACGCGCCGCACGAACTCCATCAGCTTCTCGCCCTGCAGCCCCACGTGTTCGCTGACTATCTGGAACGTCGCGTGCGGCAGCAGTTCGACGCGTTTCAAAATCACGCGATCGAGCTGCCCGGGGTCGTCCCGGTGGCACGACGCGAGGATGGCGATCGGCGCGGTTGCGATCGTGCAGCCGTATTCGCGCGCGATCACCTCCGCCATCGTCTGTTTGTGGCTCAGCGCGGTCGCGTGCAGCAGCGCCTGGGTGATGCCGTAGCGGATCGCCGTATGCAGTTTTCGTCCGCCGCGCGAATAGTTGTCCATTTCCCCCGCATGCAGCCTGAACTCTGCCACGTCGCGTCCTCGCAGGGCGTCGGCGATCTCGCCCCGCATGTAATCGAGGTGGTCGCGGGCGTTGAAAGCGGGGTCCCGCCCGGCGACGCCGGCGAGGATGACGTCGGCACAATCGCCGAATGCGATCTGTCCGTCCTCCAGCACCAGCATCACCGAAATGATGGTCGCCGGTTCGACGATATTCGTGAACCCGGGGGACATTGCCTTGCCGCGGTACAGTCCGCCGTCCGCGATCGCGCCGGCCTTGATGGCCATCAGATCCCGGTGCATGTAGCCCGACCGGCCAGGCGCGCAAATTACCTGTTTGACTCTCATCCCAGCGTCCTTCGCAGAAATTGTTACATGTTATTATGATTGGTATGACATACACAATCAGCCTCGTTCCGGAAATCGCCGACGCCAAGATACGCCAGCGCGCGGTGGCACGCTTGCGCGAGCTGAAGGTCGCGTTGCCCACGCTGAATCAACTTGCCGATCCGGACCTCATTCCAGAACGGCAGCGGACCGCGCTTGCCGGCGTCGCTCCCGATGCGCCGCTGGCTGCGAATTTGTGGCGCGTGCATTGGTTCAATGACGCGTCGCGCACTGGCCGCGTCAATGTTCCGGGCTACCTGGTGCTGCCCGCCACCCTTACCGGCGTAAAGGCCAAAATCGTAGTGGCGCTCGGCGCGCGCTTTCCGATGATAGGCGCGCACAAGGTGCTGGCCGCCTACGGCTGCCTGGTTCCCCGCCTCGTCACCGGCCGCTTCGACCCGTCCCGCGACAAGGCAATCTGGCCCTCGACCGGCAATTATTGCCGCGGCGGCGTGGCGATCTCGCGCACGCTCGGCTGCCGCGGCGTCGCGGTGCTGCCTGCCGGCATGAGCCAGGAGCGTTTCGACTGGCTCGAGCAGTGGGTGAGCGAGCAGTCCGATATCATCCGCACGCCCGGCACCGAGAGCAACGTCAAGGAAATCTACGACAAGTGCGCGGAACTCTCGGGTGATCCGGCAAACGTGATCGTCAACCAGTTCTCCGAGTTCGGCAATTACCTCGTGCACTACTATTGCACGGGCCGGGCGCTCGATCGCGTGTTCGCGGATCTGCGCCGCAGCGAGCCGGGCCTACGCCTCATGGCTTTCGTCTCGGCCACCGGCTCGGCAGGTACCATCGCCGCGGGCGATTACCTCAAGCAACAACACGGCACGAAGATCGCGGCCGTCGAAGCCGTCGAATGCCCGACCATGCTCTACAACGGCTATGGCGAGCACAATATCCAGGGCATCGGCGACAAACACATTCCGCTCATCCACAACGTGATGAACACGGATTTCGTCGTCGGCGTATCGGACCGCGGCTCGGATGCGCTCAACCTGCTACTCAACGACAGCGTGGGCCGCGCTTACCTTACGCAGCGCCAAAAACTGGATCCCGCGCTGGTGCAGGAGTTCGTCAACATCGGCCTGTCCGGCCACGCCAATATCATTGCCGCGATCAAGCTCGCCAAGCGTCTCGAACTCGGCGCGTCCGACGTCATCGTCACCATTGCGACGGACAGCGCGACGCTCTATGACAGCGAGCGCAAATCCTATCTCGCGCGTCAGTATCCCGGCGGTTTCGACGAAGTAAACGCCGGCGAGATCTTCGGGCGTCACCTGCAGGGCATCGCCGACGATCACCTGATCGAATTGACACACATCGACCGGCGGCGGATTTTCAACCTCGGCTACTACACGTGGGTCGAGCAGCAGGGCGTGCCATTGCCGGATTTCGACCGCCGCATGGACACCGCATTCTGGACCGGGCTCCAGGCAGAGATTCCCGCCTGGGACCAGCTTATCACTGATTTCAACGCGGACACCGGGGCGAAGCATGCCGGCTAGCGGTCAGTCTTATCTCGAACTTCGGCGCCAGCTCACCGGGCGCGACCGCAGTCTCCACGAAAAAGTCGTTTCCCTCGAGGCAGCCGCTGCGCTCGTCAAGGACGGAGAAACGGTCGGCATCGGCGGCAGCACCTTGTCGCGCACGCCGATGGCGATGATCTGGGCGCTGATCCGTGCGCCCAAAAAGCATCTGACGTGCGCCCGCGGCATCACCTCGAGCGAGGGCGATTGGCTCTACGGGTCCGGCGCCTGCGATCGCATGGTGACCAGTTGGTTCAGCCAGGGCATCGTGTGGGGCGTATCGAAAGTGATGCGCCATCACGTCGAGACCGGCAAGGCGCGCTTCGACGAATGGAGCCATATGGCGATGGGCATGCGATTCCGCGCCGGCGCGATGGGCGTGCCGTTTCTGCCGATGCGCTCGATGCTCGGTTCGGACGTGGTGCGGCTGCGTCCCGAAGTGCGCGAGATCGATTGCCCCTTTACCGGCGACAAGCTGCTGCTCGTGCCCGCACTCAACCCGGATGTCGCGCTCATCCACGTGCAGCGCTGCGACGCCTACGGCAACGCCCAGATGGATGGGCTGCAGTTCCTCGATATCGATCTCGCGATGGCCGCGAACCGCGTCATCCTGACGACCGAGCGCATCGTCTCCAACGACCAGATCCGGCGCGCTCCGGATCAGACGAAGATTCCGTTCTTCGCGGTCGAGGCCGTCGTGGAAGTGCCTTTTGGCTGCGTGCCGCATGAATGCAGCGGCGCCTACGAGCCGCTGTTCCGGCACATGGATTACTACACTTCGCTCGTCAACAAGGACCCGGTGGGAGGAATGGCCGAGTACCTCGGGCGCTACGTCTACGGCCCGCAGTCGTGGACCGACTATCTGAACCTGCTGGGGCTCGACCACCTGCTCGAAGCCGCGCGCAACGGCCGGAGCGTCTCGAATGCATAGCCCCGCGGATTACACCGCAAGCGAGCTGCTCGCGGTCATGAGTTCCAGGCTGCTCAAGGACGGGCAGATCGTTTTCGCCGGCGTCGGCATTCCGCTGCTGGCGGCGACGCTCGCGCAGGGTTTGCACTGCCCGGGTCTCACGATCCTGTTCGAAGGCGGTGTGATCGGGCCCGTAATCGAGCCCGGCAAACTGCCGCCTTCCACCAACGAACAGCGCTGCACGATCCGCGCCAACATGGTCCTCGCCAGCACCGACGTGCTGCTGCTGTTGCAGCGCGGCTACGTCGATGTCGGTTTCATGGGCGGCGCGCAGATCGACCAGTACGGCAATCTGAATTCGTCGTTCATCGGCGACCCGGCGAAACCAAAAACGCGCCTGCCGGGAACCGGCGGCGGCAACGACATCGCGAGTCTCGCGCAGATGATCGTCGCGATGAAGCACGAGAAACGCCGCTTCGTCGGAGCCGTCGACTTCGTGACCAGCCCCGGTTTCCTGCGCGGCGGCGCCACGCGCCGCGACAGCGGCCTTGCCGCGGGCGGCATGTATCGTGTGGTAACCGATCTCGGCATTTTCGGCTTCGATGATGAAACCCGGCGCATGAACATCGTGGCGCTGCATTCCGGGGTCACAATCGCTCAGGTGCAGGACAACACCGGGTTCGAGCTCATTGCCACCCCGGAGATCGAGGTGACCGAACGCCCGACTGGACCCGAGCTCGCATTCCTGCGCAAGCTCGATCCCGCGCGACTTTACACCGCGTAGCAGCCACAAACCATCCCTCATCAAGGACATCCATGGCTCTTTTGCATAACACGTACGGAATCGCCGCCCGCAACTTCACGGCTTATCCGGAAATGCCGGACGCGAAAGCGCTCGTCGAGTACGGCGTCAGGATGGAGCAACTGGGTTTCGATTCGCTGTGGGTCTGGGACCATGTCCTGCTCGGCGTCGAGCCGAACTTCCCGATCATCGAGGCGCTCACGCTGCTCACCGCGATCGCCGCGCGGACCAAAAAGATCAAACTCTCGACCGGCATCCTGGTGTTGCCGCTGCGCAATCCGGTGGTGCTCGCCAAGCAACTGGCGAGCATCGATCAACTCTCGGACGGCCGCCTGCTGATGGCGATGGCCGCGGGTTGGTACAAGCGCGAGTTCGATGCCGTCGGCGTGCCGTTCGAGCAGCGTGGCAAGATCATGGATGAGAACCTCGACATCCTGAAGCGCTTCTGGACCGAGGATATGGTCAAGGGTGAATGGCCGCATCACAAGATTCCGGCCGGCGTGATGTATCCGAAACCGGTGCAGAAGCCGCGCCCGCCGATCCTGATCGGCGGCTATGTCGATCGCGTTCTGAAGCGCGCCGCGGTCGCCGGCGACGGCTGGCTCACCTATTTCTACCGGCCCGAGGGCTTTGCCAAGTCGTGGGCGAAGGTGCGCGGCTATGCGCAGGAAGCCGGCAAGAACCCCGACGCCCTCATGAACGGCTCGCAGTTGCCGATCATGATTGGCGCCTCGCGCGCTGCCGTCGAAAGCCGGATGATGGAGTGGCTCGGTACGGAATGGGACTATGCGTCTTGGAGTGACTCGACCAAGGACAGCGCCATCATCGGCACGGTCGACGAGTGCGTGGCGCAACTCAAGGAGCACCTCGCCGCGGGCGTGCAGAAACTCATTTTCGTGCCGTACAAGTACGAAATGGCTCAGATCGAAATCATCGCCAAAGAAATCATCCCGCAGCTCAAGGCATTCCAGGCGTGACGCGCGCGTTCGCGCCACAGATGAAAGCCAGCCAGTCCCACATTCACACCATCCGCCATTTGCGCTATCACGTGCGCACGTGGGGAGATGCGCGCGCGGCCAGGATGTTCCTGCTGCACGGCTGGATGGATGTTTCGGCGTCGTTCCAGTTTCTGGTCGACAGCCTCAAACGCGACTGGTACGTGATCGCGCCGGACTGGCGCGGTTTCGGCCTGACCGAATGGGCGCGCGACGGCTACTGGTTCCCCGACTACTACGCCGATCTCGACGCACTGCTGGAAATTTATCAGCCGGATGCGCCGGTCAACCTGCTCGGGCACAGCATGGGCGGCAACATCGCCTGCAATTATGCCGGCATCCGCCCCGCGCGCGTCGCGAAACTGATTTCGATGGAAGGCTTCGGTTCGTGGCGCACCAGCGCGGACAAGGCGCCCGCGCGCTACGAGCAGTGGCTGCAGGAATTGCGCGATCCGCCCGCGTTCAAATCCTACGCCTCGTTCGACGCCGTCGCCGCGCGCCTGAAGCAAAACAATCCGCGGCTCACCGAAGAGCGGGCGCGCTTTCTCGCCCAGCACTGGGCCAAACAGGTCGCGCCCGGTGTAGTGGCGCTGCGCAGCGACTCCAGGCACAAGACCGTGAATCCGGTCCTGAGCCGCATCGAGGAAGTGCTCGCTTGCTGGCGCCGCATCAGCGCGCCGGTGCTGTGGGTCGCCGGCGCCGATACCAAAGCGCACGGCTGGCGCGCCGACAGCGCCGCGCAACTCGCGGAGCGCAAAGCCGCATTCCGGGATTTCCGCGAGATCACGCTCGCCGACTGCGGCCACATGATGCATCACGACCAGCCCGCGCAGCTGGCGGCCATTATCGAGGATTTCCTGACCCGGCCGTGAACACGGTGTCATGGCGGGCACGGGCCGGTTTACAGCGTCAAAACGCTATCGCCGGCTTGAATTTGATCTAGAATGACGCTTCGCGGCAATTCCCCGCGACGAGGGGGGCCGGTAACTCATTAGCAAGGAGACTGCAATGCAACTCATTGAAGAGCGGGTCGGCGAAGCTTTGCTGCTCAAAGCATCGGGCCGGATCGACCGCACCACCGCCGACGGCTTCAAAACGGCCCTGCAGCCGCATCTCGATCTATGCAAGCCGGGCGGTCATATCATTGTGCTGGACTTCTCCGCGATCGAGTACATCAGCAGCGTGGGCTTTCAGGTCTTGCTGGTGGCTCAGAAACGGGCCAAAACCCAATTCGGGGTCATCGCGCTCGCGGCATTGCAGCCCGGTGTAAAAGCGATTTTCGAAATTGCCAACTTCTCCAAGGTGATCCGCTGCTATGACACTGTGCGCAACGCATTGGCCGAACTGTCTCCCGAGGCGCTTGCTGCCTACACGCCGGGAACCTGATCGAACGTCATCGCCGCCGGTCATCTGCTATTTTTAACCGATCGGTAACCGGGCCGCGCTAAGTGACTGGAGCCTCCCTCACCGTCCGGCTATCGGCCATGATCGTCGGGATCGTGATTTCGGCCGCCATCCTGACGGTCGCCCTCAACTACCTGAAGTTCCGCAGCCTGCTGGAAAACCACAGCGCCGGCATTTACCAGTTCGTCGTCTCCGACGTGCGTTCCACGGTCGAGGCGGGAATCGATCTCGGCCTGCCGCTCAACGTGCTGACGAACATCCAGACCGTGATCGACCGCCGCAACGCGCAGGACAAGGCCATCCTGCGGATTGCGGTCTTCAACGAATCCGGCCGCATCATCTTCGATACCGACCGCTCCAGGATCGGTGAGGTGATTTCACCCGCGTGGCGCCCGGCCCATGCGGTTTCGGAAGGCTGGCGTTTCAGCCGCGGCGACGAGTGGATCGCGGGCGCGCCGATCGTAAATAACTTCGAGAAGGAGGTGGGCGGAATCGTACTGCGTTACGACCCCGAGGTCGTCGGGCGCAAGACCACTTCCATACTCCTGGCCATGACATCCGAAGCCGTGGTCGTCAACGGTATCGGCTCTTTGCTGGCTATCCTCGGCGTCTGGCTGCTGATGCGGTACATCCGGCGCGCCGTCGCCGCCAGCGTGCGCGCAATCGCCGATGAGTCCGCGCGGCAACCCCGGCACGGCCCCGCAGCCGACGACCGCCCCGCGCAGACCGAACGCGCGGATGAACTCGCATCGCTCGCGCAACACGTGCTCGCCCGCCTGAGCCGTGGCGACCATTTGTTGGAAAAAACCGGTCTGCGGCGCCAATGACAAACAAAAATCAACGCCGAACCCTGCGTGCCGAAGAGACATTCATCTTTGCTCTGTTGGCGCTCGCGCTGGTCATCCTGATCGCGAACGCGGTGGGAACTTCCCGCCTCGCGCTCAACCTGTACGAGCGCGAAATCACGCCCGAGTTCAACCGTGAAGCCGAGGTGGTCGGCCACACGGTGGCCGCGCAGTTCGCCCGTGCCATCGAACTCGGCATCCGCCCGGAAGACCTGGTCGGGGTCGAGGAATTCCTCGCGCCCATCCTCGATGCGCAAAAAAGGTTCGACTATCTCTTGTTTGCCGACGCCAACGGCAAGGTCCTTTACGGCAAAGGCCGCAATACCGTGCTTTTCACCGCAGCCGTGACGAAAGGAATCATTTCGCTTGCCGGCCCGGCCGACCCGGCGGCGCTTGCACTGGGTGAAAAGCGCGAAGCACCGCGCGTGCGCGTCTTCGACCTCGGGCGCGTCATGAACACGGCGGTGCCAATCGTCGTGCAGGGGGCCGTCCAGGGTTGGCTGAACGTCGGGGTCGACCGCTCGGGGATCGCGGATCTGGTGGTCGAAACCCGCTGGGACACCCTCATCATTCTCCTGGTGTCGATGCTGACGGCGGTTGAAGTCATCGTCTTCCTGATCAGTCGCTCGATCATGACACCCGTCAGGCTGATACGCGTCATGTCCGGGAAACTGGCGCGCGGCGACTGGTCGCGTCGGGCAGCGATCGCCATGCGCGACGAGGCCGGACATCACCTCATCGCCCTGAACGCCATCATCGACCAGGTCAACGGCCAATGGCGGCGTCTGCGCTGGAAGGCGGACGAGCTTGCGCGGGTGAACCCGGCGCTGGCCCCGCGCGCCAATCGAGTCGTCGATGCCGTGGGCCGGAATCTTGAGTTCGTTCCCGAGACCGCGCAACTTGAGCGCCCGGGGCCGATTGCCGCAGTTGCCCGCGCGCCGCTGTTCGTCTACGTTTTTGCCGAGCAGCTCTCGACCTCGTTCATGCCGTTGTTTGCGAAAACGCTGCAAGTCCCTGATTGGGGCCTCTCACTGGGCGTGCTGATCGGGCTGCCGATCGCGGTCTTTTTCGCGGTTATTGCCGCCAGCGCTCCGCTGGGTAGCATCCTGATCAATCGCCTCGGCATGCGATGGCTCATCGTGCTCGGGAGCGCTCCTGCCATGCTTGGCTACGCAATGGCGGCCCAGGCGATAACAATTCCCGAGCTGCTGCTGTGGCGCTGCGTGACCGCGATCGGATATGCGTTCATCACGATCGCATGCCGCGGCTATCTCGCATCCCTGCTGACGCCGGACCGGCGCGCAGGTGAAATATCGGTCTTTATTTCTGCGACCATGGCCGGCGCGGTGTGCGGAACCGCCATCGGCGCAATCCTTGCGGATCGCATCGGCTATCGCGCCACCTTGCTGGTTTCCGCGGGGCTCGTGGTCGTGGCAGCGTTGCTGGTATGGCGTTATATGGAAACTGGAATTGCCGTTGTCGGTCGCGGCAGCGCGCTGCGCTCAACGCTGGGTTTCCTGCGCAACCCCCGCCTTGCCGCGCTCGTGATATTCGGCGCTCTGCCCGCGAAAATCGTCCTGACGGGCGTGCTGTTATACATCGTTCCGCTGTTTCTGTCGGAACTCAGTACCGGCCAACCCATGATCGGCCGGATCATGATGATCTACGGCCTGGCGATGCTTTTGGCCATCAACTTCGGCGCAGGTCTGTCCGACCGGCTGGGGAGCGCCGCAAACCAGATCATGGGAGCCGGGATCCTGACCGGTCTTGGGGCGGTCGTCCTTGGCGTCATGCAACCGGTTACCGCCGTGATGGTAGCGCTCGTGATCATGGGTCTGTGCCAGGGCATCGCATCGGCACCTACGCTCTCGCTCGCCTCCCGACTATGCGAGCACCAGACGGGTGGCGTTGATCCGGCGAAACTGTCCGGGCTGATCGCGCAAGCTGAGTACATCGGAGCCGCACTGGGGCCGTTGATCGCCGCGATTCTGGTCGACACGTTCAGCTACGCCCACGCCATCGTCGCGCTGGGCGGCCTGTCTATCGTGGCCGCTGTGGTCTTCCGCCTGACCGGGGGCCTGCCCCAGCGTTCCGCTGCAAACTCCGGAAACGCGCAAATCCCATGATGGACCGCCGCGCCTTCATACAGAAGACATCCGCCGCCGCCGGCGCGCTGCTGGGCCTGGGCGGCAAAGCGCTCGCCGCGGACAAACCCTTTCGCATCTACATGATGCTGTTCCGCGGGTGGGAGGAAGCCTGCGACGGTTTCCGCGATTATTTCGCGGCGCGGGAAATTCCGGTAGAACTCATCGTCCGCGATGCCAAGCAGCAGCGCTCCGCGATCCCGGAAATGGTGCGCGAAGCGAAGGACCTGCGGCCGGATCTGGTCTATGTCTGGGGCACGCAGATCGCCGTGGCCGCGCTCGGCCGGTGGAACGCGCCTGACCCCAAGCTACACATCACGAACCTGCCGGTCGTCTTCAACATCGTCGGGGAACCGGTCGAGAACGGTATCGTGCAGTCCCTCGAGCGGCCGGGCCGCAACGCCACAGGCACGGTTTACGTCGCTCCGATCAAGACCCAACTCAATACGATGACCGCCTATCGCGCATTCAAGCGCGTCGGCGTGATCTACAGCCCTGCCGAATCGAGTTCAGTGCTGACCGTGAAAGCGCTGGAGCAGGCGTCCGGCCCCGCCGGCTTCGAGCTTCTCGCCCTGCCGGTGCCCCTCAACGCCGCGAAGGACCTGATCCCGGAGAGCCTGCCGGAACTCGTGCAGTCTCTCAAGCAGCGGCAGACCGACTGGCTTTATATTCCGACGGGCACCACCTTGCAGGTGCACCGGGTCGAACTGACCAACGCGGCACTCGAGGCCCGTCTGCCATCGTTCGCCGCCACCGAGCGCTTCATCAGTTTCGCTAACGGACTCGCCGGGCTCGTATGCCGGTATTACAACATCGGCCAGTTTACGGGCTTCAAGGCCGAGCAGATATTGCGCGGCATGAAGCCGGAGGCGATCCCGGTCCAGACACTGAACCGCTTTTCGTTCATCATCAACATGCGTACGGCGAATACGCTGCGGTTCTATCCCCCGCTCAGCATGCTCAGTTACGCGGAGACGGTGTAACGCGATGTCGTTGCGGGCCCGCATCGTCCTGGTTTTCGCCGCAGCCTTGCTGCTCCTCATGGGGATCATCGGCCTGCCGGCCGCGCTGATCGTCTCGCTGATCGATCAGCAGTACCGGGCGGTGCTGCGGGAGAAGCATGACGCCGCATGGCTGCGGAGCATCGAAGTCGCATCCATTCCGCTCGTGCGCCAAGCCCGTCTCGTGGTAAACGATCCCGGCATCAAGGAAGCCCGCGAGCGGGCAGATGCGGCGTCCGCCTCGGCCCGGCTCGTCGAATTGATGAAAGATGGCGACAAAATCGTGGCTGCGTTGCGCATCGATCTGGTCGGAAAAGACGCGCAACTGGTCGCATCGACCGAGGGTCTGCGGGCTGAAACACCGCTGGCCGATGCGGCCAACGTCCTGAGCGAAATGACAGAGCGCCCGACCGGCGCTATCGCCGGGATGGCCAAGCACCCGAGCGGTGCGCTGGTCGCGGTGGCAAGCTTACCGTTTCCAGGGGGCGGTTTCGTCACGGTGGCGGGCCCGATAACCGATGCGGTTACCCGGTTCGGCGACGTACTCGCGGCGGACATCTTCGTCACCGACAACAAGTCCAAGCTCGTGGCGAGCACGAAGCCGGCATTGTGGCCCAGGATCGGCGCGCTGGCGGTCAAACTCGATTCGATCCATGATTACGCCGCGGATGACCGCCATTTCAGAGTGGTGCCGACCGCGATTCGCAACGATACCGCCAATGTTTCAGGCCCGGTCATCGGCACAGTCTACGTCGTCAGCGACGTGACCTTCGAGGTGGAGCGCCGTGCCCTCGTTCTGTGGGTCACCGGTGCGGTTACCCTGCTGGCCCTCGCGGTGATCCTGACGTGGCTATACAGCTACCTGCAAAGTGCGTTCACCCCGTTGACGGGCGTCACCGAAACGGTACGCGCGCTCGCCCGCGGCGACACCTCGGTGCGGGCAGACGTTCCGGAGAGGACGGACGAAATCGGGCGAATTGCGGAAGCGGTCGAGGTGTTCCGCCGCAATGCGCTCGAACTCGAGCGCCTGTCGTTCCGGGATCGCGTGCAACGCGCGCAGGAAGAAAGCCTGATCCGTCACGAGATGAAGCGGCTGGCCAGTACCCTCGAGCCGGCCGCCCGGCAGGAGATGGTCGCAGACCTCGAGCGGATCGAGCAGACGGCCCATGGCACCGCAATGAAACCTGCGGAAACCGCCTCGGTCCTGTCGATCGCGTTCCGGCTGATGGCGGAACGGGTGGTGGATCAGCATGGCAAGCTCTCCAACCTGTTGGAAGAGCGTACCCGCGACTTGGAAATCGTGCGCCAGGCGCTCGCCGAACGCTCGCAGCTCAACCGCTTGCGCGAGGAAATGGAACTCGCCCACAATTTGCAGTTGTCCAGCCTGCCGGCGACCTTTCCCGCGTTCCCGCATCGCCAGGACTTCGACCTGCATGCCACCATGCGGCCGGCCACGGAAGTCGGCGGCGACTTCTACGACTTCGCGCTCATCGACGAGAACCACCTCGGCCTTTTCATCGGCGATGCGTCCGGCAAAGGCGTCGCGGCTGCCATGTTCATCGCAATGGGACGGAGCCTGATCCGGTCCGCCGCAACCCGCGGCGGATCTCCGGCGGAGTGCCTGACCATGGCCAACAACGCGCTGGCGGTCGAAAACAACACCATGATGTTCGCCACCGCTTTCGCGGGGATCCTGCATCTGCCGAGCGGCCGCATCCGCTATGCCAGCGCCGGGCACAACCCGCCTTATATTCGCCGCGCCGACGGCACCATCGAAACGCTCAACCAATGCGAGGGCGTGCCGCTGGGCATCGCGGAAGACCTGCCGTATACCGAAGGCAGCATCGGCATGGGACCCGACGACATGCTGGTCATGTTCACTGACGGCGTGACGGAAGCGACCAGTAGCACGAATGAATGTTTCCTCGAGAACCGCCTGATCGACTCGATCACCGCCGGGGCGGGGCTCAAGCCCGCGGATCTCTTGTCGCGGGTCATCACCGACATCGATGCATTCGTCGGTGCGGCTCCGCAGTTCGACGACATCACCCTGCTCGGAGTGCGATTCATCGGTGCCGGGGCGACGGCCTCGTCGCGAGCTCCTGTGTCCTCGTCTTGAACCGCATGGGGTAAAGTCTGGCGATGCGGAGTCCGTGGGCACGGTTAAGCGCGCGCTTTCCCAATCTGGGTGGCGATTTCTCGGGCGCGGTTTCGTCAGCGCTGATTGCAATCCCGCAATCGGTCGTGGTCGGCATGCTCGCCGTCGTCCCTTTGGGGCCAGCGTATGCGTACCTGGGGGTGCTGGCGGGGCTGTACGCGTCGATCATTGCGAGTTTCATCACCGCGCTGCCCCGCACCGGAACCTGCCAGGTCAGCGGTCCGCATTCGGCGCTTTCGATCATCACCGCCTCCGTCATTGCGGGCCTGATGGCCGATCCGCGGCTCGCGGGTCCCGATGGCCCGGACATCGCGCGCATCCTTGGCCTCGTGTTCATTTGCCTGTTCCTGGCGGGCGTGTTCCAGACCCTGTTGGGATTGCTGCGCTTCGGCAATTTCGTGAAATACATTCCCTATCCGGTGGTGGCCGGTTTCATGAACGGCATCGCGTTGTCCGTGTTTCTCGCGCAGCTGCACCCGCTCCTCGGGATACCCGCGACGGTCGTGTGGATGGACGGGATCGGCGCGTGGTGGGACGCATTCAGACCGTACGGTCTGCTGATCGGCGTGTTCACGTTGTTGTTCATACGCGTGGCGTCCGGGGTCGTCAAATTCATCCCGCCGGTCCTGTCGGGTTTGCTCCTCGGCACGCTGCTGTACTACGGGGCACGCTGGCTGCTAGGCGAACCGGCCGTGGGCGGAACGATCGGCGACATTCCCTCGCGCCTGCAGGGTGCGGAACAGCTCCAGCAATTTCTCGCCATCAGCTGGGACAAAACGTTCCTTGCACTGGCCGCGGAATTGGTGCCGTCGGCGCTGCTGATTGCCGTGGTCAGCTCTATCGTCTCGCTCATGAGTTCGGTGTCGGTCGCCAGCCTGACCAATACACGTCCCAACAATAACATTGAGCTGTTGATGCAAGGCCTGAGCAACATGGCCAACGCTGCGTTCGGGCTGGCGCCCAGCGCCGGCGCCGGCAGCCGCAGCATCGCCAACTACAAGGCCGGCGGACGCACCCGTCTGTCGTCCCTGCTTCACGCCATGCTGCTGCTTGCCGCGGTCACCAGTCTCGCGTTTGTTCCCTGGGCAGGCTATATCCCGGTGGTGGTGATGGCGGCGCTGCTCGTGAATACGGCATTCTCGGCAATCGACGGCTGGAGCCGCGAGGTCCTGCAAAGGCTGCGGGGCCCGGTGCATTCCCGCCAGGATATGCTGACCAACCTGCTGGTGGTCGGTATCGTGACCACCGTGATGGTGGTGTTCAATCTCACGGCGGCGGTGGCGATCGGCTTTCTCGCCACGATGTTTCTTTTCATCGGCAAGATCAGCCGCTCGATCATCCGGCGCACCTATGACGGCGAAGCGCGTCACTCGCTGCGCGTGTGGGACCACGAAAGCATGGCCTTTTTGCACGAGCACCGGCGTGATATCCGGATAATCGAGCTCGAAGGCGCAGTGTTTTTCGGCACCGCGGATTTGCTTGCGCGGGAAGCCGAGGAACTGGGCAAGCACGCCCGCTTCGTGTTGCTCGACTTCAGGTATGTCAACGGCATCGACTCGACCGGCGCGCTGATCCTGCTGCAGCTTGCAAAGATACTGCAGCGGCAACACAAGATTTTGATACTGAGCCATCTCACGCCCACGGACGCCACGTGGCATTTCCTGATCGATATGGGCATCAACAAGGTGCTGACAGAAGACCTCTGGTTTTCCGATATGGATGCCGCGCTCGAGTGGATCGAATACCGGCTTCTGGAAGCCGCGACTCCGGTCAGGCAAACCGCACAGGAGCGGCCGCTCGCCTCCGTCTCGCTGGCCGCCGGGCTCGATCACCCGGGGTTCGTGGTGCTGGCACGCTGCCTGACGCGGCAAACCTTCCCGAAAGGCGTGGCGCTGTTCCATGAAGGCGATACCGATGACTGCCTGTACATCCTGACCCAGGGCGTGGTCAGCATCAAGCTGCGCATTAAAGACACGGAGCGGGCGCGGCGGCTCGGAACTTACGGCCCGGGCGTGATGTTCGGCGAAATGGCCTTGCTCGAAGGCAAGCCGCGCTCGGCCGATGCGGTCACGGAGGAGGACTCGGTCGTCTACAGCCTGTCACGCGAGTCGTTGCAGTATTTGCAGGAACATTATGCCGTGGTGGCCGCCACCGTGCTGCTTAACATCAGCCGCGAACTCGCGAACCGGTTGCGCGTGACCACCGCCGAACTGCGGGCGGCAACCTGATGCGAGACCCGCGCGAGTCTGCAGGGTCTGGAGGCCACCTTATGCCCAAAAATGATCTAGAATTCCACGTGCTCCGCTCCCGAAGTGACGCTAAACCATAATTTATTTGCCAGGATACCGCCATGCAACTCAGCGAAGAACGCCTCGGCGACGCCTGTTTGCTCAAAGCATCAGGCCGGATCGACCGCGCCGCCGTCGAATCTTTCAGGACCGCCCTGCAACCCTATCTCGAACAATGCAAACCGGGCGGCCTTGTTATCGTGCTCGACCTCTCGGCGATAGATTACATCAGCAGCCTGGGCTTTCAGGTGTTGCTGATCGCCCAGAGACGCGCGAAGGCCCAATATGGTTCCATCGCCATCGCGGCGCTTCAGCCCGGCGTAAAAGCGATTTTCGAAGTCGCCAATTTTGGCAATGTTATTCGTTGTTTTGAAAGCGTGCGGGATGCGCTCGCCGTACTGTCTCACTCGGCGCTTGCTTCATACACGCCGAGAGCCTGAGCGGGCCCCGCTCGAGCGCAAACATTCACGGTACATCGAGGCAACGGCATGGCTACACCACAAATTCGCCAGTTCGACACCGGTCCCGACGCCTTCGCGGAATTGCGCGGGTTCGTCGAGTACTGCTGCACCAATGCGGGCGTCGATCCGCGCACGATGGCAGTGCTGATGCTGGTCTGCGAGGAACTGTTCGAGAACAGCGTGCAACACGGCTATCAGGACGCGCCCAATGGCGCCTCCGGCCAGCCCATCTGGCTCGCCTTGGCCGTTACGGGCGAGGCTATCGACGCGGTCTACGAAGACGCGGCGCCCGCATACGACCCGTTCGCCAGGGTTTCAACGCCGGATTACTCAGGCCCGGCTGATACCTGGCGAGTCGGCGGTTTGGGAATCCCGCTGGTTACCCAGCTTACGCGCGACCTTCGCTACGAGCATACCGGGACACGCAATCGTATCAGCTTCAGCGTTCCGCTCAACGGCGTCGCTGGTTGAGCGTAATATTGATTTTCATCGCTTCACCCGCGCCAGCGGCACACCAGCATCGTGATATCGTCGGACGCAGCAGCCGAACCGGCAAACGTTTGCACGTGCCGCAACATGGCATTGACCACGTCCTGGGGCGTGTGCCCGCCGCATGATCGGAGTACCGCCTCAAGGCGGTCCGTGCCGAACATTCCATTTTCCTCGTTCATTGACTCGGAGACCCCGTCGGTGTAAGCAAACAAGCTTCCGCCCGACGCGAGCTGCACGGTTTCCGTGACGCGGGAAAATTCTGCATCGATGCCGATGGGTATGCCGTTGTCGCGCGCGAGCTGGGTGATGGCGCCGTCCGGCGCAATCAGATACGGCGGGTTGTGGCCGGCATTGCACCACTCGATTCCGCCCGTCCGCGCGTCGACTATGCACAGCAGCAGCGTGACGAACATCGAATAGGGATTGTCCTGACACAATTCCGCGTCGATACGTACGACCAATTCTGCGGCGGTCGGTGCACGCCCCGCAGCTCGATCAAAGTTTGTTGCCAACAGTCGTATTACGGTCTTGGCGCGCGCCATAAACAGCGCGGCGGAAGCGCCCTTGTCCGACACGTCGGCCACGACGAGGCACATGCGCTCCGGAGTCATCCAGAAAAAGTCATACAGGTCGCCGCCCACCTCGTACGCGGGCTGCAACGTCGCGTACAGCTCCAGGCCTTGCGGGCCCGCGATCGAAAAATCCGTCGGGACCATGCTAAGCTGGATCGCGCGCGCCAGTTCGAGTTCCCGCTCCATGCGCCGCACGTGCCGCGCGATTTCGTCGCGCAAGCGCTTTTTCTCCAGGCACGCACCGATACGCGCGCGCAACAGCACCGGGTCGAAGGGCTTGAAAAGATAGTCCTCGGCGCCCAGCTCGATGCAACGTACCACGCTGTCCATCTCGTCCAATGCCGAAATCATCAGCACTGGAATGTCGCGTTGCGCCGGGTTCGCCTTGAGCCGCTGCAGCGCGTCGTAGCCATTCATCTCCGGCATCATCACATCGAGCAGGATCAGGTCGACGGCCTGGGTCTCGAGGAGCTCGAACGCCTGACGTCCTCCGGCGACAAGGTGGACCTGATACCCCTGCCGCGCGAGCCGGCGCGACAGCATATCGCGATTGGTCTCGTTGTCATCGACCACGAGAATCGCGCCGTGCTCTGCCGCGGGTGCATCCGCGGCCACGCGCGGCGCGTCTTCAGCAAAGCCCCCTGCGACAGCCGGACCGACCCCGTCCCGGACCAGGGTCAGAAAGTGCCTCGCCGCCCGCGCGATGCGCTCCAGATCCGGCGCGAGATCCGCGGCGTCCGCGGCGGCAATTTGCGGCTGGAGACTTTCGCAAGTCGCGACGATCCGGTTGAGCGGCGTCGCGAGTTCTGCGGGCATTTGTCGCAGCGCAGCCACCCTCGCGCCGAACTTCGAGGTTGCCAGCAAGTCGTTGATGAGCCCGAGCAATGCTCGCGCATCATCGAGAATCCGGTGCAGGCCCGGCGCCAGCTCGGCGCGCCCTCTCTCGCCTGCTTCCTCGAGCAGCAACTCGCTGTAGCCGATGATGTGGTTTAACGGCGTGCGCAGCTCATGGCGGACGTGGGCCGCCGGGTCGTTGCTCATGGCCCGGTCTTGCCGGCCAACAGGGCTTCGATCTTGGCCAGCAGCCGCGGCAGTTCGATCGGCTTGGTGTCGAAGTCGTCGCAGCCCGCCGCGAGCGCTTTCTCCCGCTCGCCCGACATCGCGTGGGCGGTCAGCGCGATCACGGGGATAGCCTTGGTCGCGGGCGCAGCCTTGATCTGCCGGGTCGCTTCCCAGCCGTTTATGACCGGCAGGCTCATGTCCATGAGTATCAGGGCCGGCGCTTCAGCGCCCGCCATCGCGACTCCCTGCTGGCCATCGACTGCCGTCACGATTTCGTAGCCCTTCTTTTGCAGACGACGCGACAGCATGTCGCGGTTCAGTTCGTTGTCTTCCACCAAGAGTATTTTCGGCATTAGGTGCCTCCTCTCAGACCACTTGGGATCTCGGTGTCTATCTATCGGACAGTTGCGACTGGGGCCGTGGGCGCGGGCTTCGCAGTGGAACCACTTACTCTGACTTGGCTGCGGGGCCGGCTATCGGTGGAACGGCGCACAGAACTCCGCACCTGGCCGCCAATCTCGGCCAGCAGTTCATCGCCGATGTAGGCGCCCTTCTGCAGGATTTTTTCAACGTAGCCGTCCAGCCGCCGCCGATCTTCTGCGCTGAGATCCTTGGCGGTGATGATTATGATCGGGATGGACCGCCAAGCTTCGGTTTTGCGCAATTCGCGGACAAAATCAAAACCGTCCATGACCGGCATCATCAGGTCCAGCAGGATCACTTCGGGGCACTGCTCGGCCACGCGCTCCAGCGCAACCCGGCCATTCTCGGCCTCGGCCACCAGCCACCCTCCTTTTTGCAACGTGCGGGAGATGATCTCGCGCGTCTGGGCATCATCTTCCACGACCAGAACCGAACCAGGCCGGTACTCGGACCGGTATTTGTTCAACACGGCGGCGAGGCGGTCCCGGTCAATGGGTTTGGCAAAGTAGTGCGATACGCCCAGCGCGTAGCCCAGCCCCTTGTTATCCACCATCGTAATCATGATCACCGGGATATCGGCGGTTTCAGGCGTCTCCTTCAATTCGGCGAGGATGGCCCAGCCGTCCACTCCCGGCATCAGCACGTCGAGAGTAATCGCAAGCGGACGCAGCTCCTTCGCGAGCCGGATACCCTCTTTACCGCTTGACGCAGTCACCACGTGGAACCCGTCCCTGGCGAGAGAGCGGGCGAGCATATCGTGCACGAGTGGGTCGTCGTCGATCACCAGGATGGTATCGTGCTCAGCGGATGATTGAGGCGCGGCGGAAACTGCCTCACGGCGGGGAGTTTCCGGCGCGGCCGTTATCGGTCCTGTGACAGCCGGCAGCCGGATGGTAAAAGACGTTCCCTTGCCGGATACACTTTCGGCCGTAATTGCCCCACCCATCATTTCGCAAAACGTTTTCGTGATCGACAAGCCCAGCCCGGTCCCGCCATATAGGCGCGTGGTCGACCCGTCCGCCTGGGTGAACGGCTTGAACAGCATCTGCAACTGCTCGGGTGTCATGCCGATGCCCGAGTCCGAAACGCGGAAAGTAATCCAGTCGGTGACGCCTTCGACGGCGCGACTTACCTCGAATATTACCTTGCCATTCTTCGTGAACTTGAACGCATTGCTCAGCAGGTTGAGCAAGCCCTGACGCACCTTGGTCAGGTCCGCTTGCATCGAGCCCATGTTATCGGGAACACGGGTCTCGAGAGTATTCTCGTTCTTCGACGCGAGAGATCCGACGGTGGCGACCACGTCGCGGATCATTCCCGCGATCTCGAACTCCTCCACGTAGAGATCCATCTTGCCCGACTCTATCTTCGACAGATCGAGGATATCGTTGATCACGGACAACAGATGCTTGCCCGCGCCGTTTATTTTCTGCAGATCATCCTTGAAACTCTCGAGGCCCTCATCCTCTGCTTCCTCCAGCAGCATGTCGCTGTAGCCGATGATGGCATTCATCGGGGTGCGCAGCTCGTGGCTCATGGTGGCAAGGAAAGCGCTCTTGGCGCGCGTGGCGTCTTCAGCGGCTTCCTTGGCGACGCGTAACTGCGACTCAGCCGCCATCGCGCGGGCGCTTTCCGCGCGGGCCTGCGCCCATTCCGTGCGCATGCGGTCGGCGATTGCGTTGAACGAGCCGGCAACGTTTCCCAGTTCATCACGTGTCTCGACGCTGAATCGCTCGTCTATCTGGCCGCCGATCATGCGTTGCGTAGTCTCCCCCAAGCTGCGGACAGTACCCATGACAGCCGCATAAAAGGCGATGAAAAGATAGGCGACCAGCGCGAGGATCAGCCCGACGAAAACCGTGACCGCTGCCCTTCTCCAGGTGAAGTTGTCGATACGGGCCTGCAGCAGGCCATCCAGCTCGACGACGGTACGGTCCCAAAACGCGAGGCTTGCGTCCAGGGGCTGCGCAGCCAATCGATCATAGGCATCGGGCCGGATGTCGATGGTATCGGCCTTGATAATGTCCTTGTCGAACGCTTTGAGGAACTGCTCCGTGGTGGTGACGTAATCCTTCAAAGGGTCCGCCAGCCGCAGTTTAAGGTTTTGCGCGGGATTGTTGCGAAACGCAAGATCGATGCCGGCTTTGGTCGCGTCGAGGTCGGATTGCAGCAGGATCGCCAGACGGGTGAATTCGGATTTCTCTTCGACGGCAATCGAAGTACCTCCTCCAGTCAAGAGGACCTTCTTGCCGAAAATCCAGATCTGCCTGGAAATATCCGCCGAGTTCGGCAATTTGAGCAGCACGGCGTCCATCAAATAGTAGCTGTCCAGGTCTGGATCGAGAATGAGGTTGGACGTGTCTCCCACGTGAGAAATCAGCCCCCGGATGTCGGCGATAAGCCGCGAGTGCAGAGCGTCGCTGTCGCTCGGCTGCAGATCGAGCAGCTTCGTCTTCAGGAATCGCCAGTTTTCCCTCAACACCTCGTATTTGGCGGATGTCCTCAGTGCCTCTCCGACACGCGCTTCCACGGCAGCCAGTGCCGTGAAATCTGCTTCGATCTCGGTCTGCTTGCGGATCAACTCCGGCCGGTGGGAGGGTCCTCTTGTGGCGTAGGTATAGGCCAGTATCTGGCTCTGCGTCACATGCTCGAGCAGTCCCCTCAAAGGACGCAGATACTTGCCGCCGTCGATTTCTTTCCGCGAAAACTCGATGCGCTCATTGATCTCCGAGATGAAGAAATACATGACCAGCGCCAGCGGCAACGCGAACAGCAGACTGATCAGGACGAACTTCTGCGGATATTTCAGGCGGTTCATCACCGCAATGGCGGGGGATAGCAGCATATTCAGGCGCTCGCACGATCCGCACGCTTCACCGCGACGGGCGCAAAATTCGCGGCTGGCGCTTCGAGGATCTCAGTTTCAATCATGGGCAGAAGTATGCATCGGCACATCCTGCTAAGCAAGCCGCCAGTGCCGCTGCGCAGCGCGATGCGCCACGCGGCGCGTCTGGCGGCGCGGCGAGTTCAGGACGGTGCTGAGCGTTAAGGTGCCATCGCCTGCGCGAGATTGATCTACAATGACGCTTCGCGGCAATGTCCCGCGGTGAGGGACGGCCCCTAACTCATGCGCTCGCCGTACTGTCTCACTCGGCGCTTGCTTCATACACGCCGAGAGCCTGAGCGGGCCCCGCTCGAGCGCAAACATTCACGGTACATCGAGGCAACGGCATGGCTACACCACAAATTCGCCAGTTCGACACCGGTCCCGACGCCTTCGCGGAATTGCGCGGGTTCGTCGAGTACTGCTGCACCAATGCGGGCGTCGATCCGCGCACGATGGCAGTGCTGATGCTGGTCTGCGAGGAACTGTTCGAGAACAGCGTGCAACACGGCTATCAGGACGCGCCCAATGGCGCCTCCGGCCAGCCCATCTGGCTCGCCTTGGCCGTTACGGGCGAGGCTATCGACGCGGTCTACGAAGACGCGGCGCCCGCATACGACCCGTTCGCCAGGGTTTCAACGCCTGATTATTCAGGCCCCGCTGATACCTGGCGAGTCGGCGGTTTGGGAATCCCGCTGGTTACCCAGCTTACGCGCGACCTTCGCTACGAGCATACCGGGACACGCAATCGTATCAGCTTCAGCGTTCCGCTCGAGGGCGTCGCTGGTTGAACGGCGCGTCTCCCGTGTTCGCGATGAGCAGTGGGCGCGACGGCAGTTCCGCCGACCCAGACTGGTATCCCGGAACACGTCAAAATTTGACCTAAATCAAACGGTCTCCTGATTAGTGCTTTAGCATGATGCCCGCAGCTCGCGCTTCGGATGCCGATACGCGACGCACCGTTCCATTAAATTGCTCACTCGAAGGAGGAACCAATGTTGAACACAAGACCGGGTTACAAGTTGGCGGTATCCGCGGCGGCCGTTGCCGCCGTTTTCGTTGTTGCGGCGATCGGGCCAGTCCACGCGCAGGAGCGCAACTCGATCCGTTGGGCCACGTCCAGCGTGGATTCCTACGGCTACAAGGTCGCGGCCGCGATGGTGAAGATCGCCGAAGAAGCGCTCGGCGGCAAATACACCATCACTGTCAATCCCTATCCGTCGACCACCGGCGCGATGAAAGCCGCCATGGACGGCACCGCGGAGATCGGCTACACGGCGGATGTCGGCATGACGCAGCTCTATGCCGGCGAAGGCGGCTTCAAGGACTACACTGCCGCCAAGGGCAAGCTGGTGCACTCATGGTATTCCTATCCGATGGAATCGTTTATGGCCGTTACGGCCAAGGATGCCGGCAAATACAAGTGCTGGAGTGACTTCAGCGGCAAGCCGGTGTTCTACACCCCCGCCGGCTTCATGAACTGGCTGAATTTCATGCGCATCCACAAGGCGCTCGGCTACCAGTTCAAGCACGTCCAGATCGACCCCAAGACCCAGACCGACGCAATGCAATCCGGAACGATCGCCGGCTCGGTCGCCTACACGACTTCCGGGCTTTCGCTCGCGCCCTACTGGAAGGAGACCGAGGTGCGCATGGATCTGAAGGTGATCAATCCGTGCCCCGCAGAGGTCGCCAAGCTGAAGGCCGCCGGCCTTGCCGTCGTGGACGTCGATCCGAAGGTCGCGTTCACCAAGGACGTCGGGGTCACGCAGATCCAGGCCGTGCCGATCCTGTTCGCCTACAACATGCGTCCGGATATGCCGGAGGATGTCGTCTACAGATTGCTCGGTGCGTTCTACAAGCACCGCGAAAGCCTCGCCAAATCCGATCCGGGTTTCACGCCGATGGCCAGGAATTTCATCGGCATGCAGGTGCAGGGGATCAACGCCAATCCGGATATTCCCGTGCATGCCGGTTTGGCCAAGTTCCTGAAGGAACACAAAGCCTGGAACGACAAGTGGAAAATCGCGAAGTAAGCGTGTAACAAAGTCGCCGGAGACGAGGAGCCTGCCGATCATGCAGGCCCTCGCACCGGCCTGGAAGGTGCGGACCGCCTTCCGCCAACAGGGGGATACCACCATGCCGACCAATTGGCTCAAGAGCCATGCCAATCTCAGGAACCTGACCTTTGCCCTTGCGCTGGTCATGTTCGTCTGGGTGATCTGGTATTGCTTTACCGGCTCCGGCGGCCCGCAGGAATTGGTATCCCGGTTATTGCCGATCGCGCTGGCCCTGCAAATCCTGTTCATGTACCAGAAGGAATACCTGTACCCGCGGTTGCCCGCCATCGTGAATCACATACTGGTTGCGGTTTTCATCGGCATCTGTGTCTATGGATTCGTTTATTTCTACCTGCACTACGAGGATATCGCCATCTGGCGGCAGGGCTCCTATACGAAGCAGGATTTCGTCGTCGGCCTGCTGATGTTCCTGCTGGTGATGGAACTGTCGCGGCTGGCCCATCCCACGCTGTTCTGGGTCAATGCCGTGCTCGTGTTCTACACGATGTTTGGATTTTTGAGTCCGCTCGACTTTTTCTGGCATCCAGGCACGACTTTTTATCGCGTGGTCACTTCCAGCACGGTTGAAATGTCGAACGGCATCTACGGGATCTACGGCCAGATTGCGTTGACCCTGATCGCCGCCTTCCTGCTGCTGGCCGCCATTGCCAACGGGTTCGGCGCGCAACGCGCGATGATCCTGGTCATGCAGCGGCTTGCCGGCAACTCGCGGCAAATGGTGCCGCAGGCAGCGGTAATGGGATCGATGGCGATCGGCATGGTGAGCGGCAGCGGCTCGGCCAACGCGGTCGTGGTCGGCAGCATCACCATTCCGCTGATGAAACGCTACGGCGTGCCGGGAGTCTTCGCCGGCGCCGTGGAGACCGCGGCTTCGATGGGCGGGCTGATCATGCCGCCCATGATGGGTGTCGGCGCGTTCCTGATGTCGGAGTTTCTCGGCATGCCGTACTGGGACGTGGTGGTCCGCGGGTTCGCGCTCGCGTTCGTCTACTACGGGTCGCTTGCCCTGGCCGTCTATCTGCTCTGCGTGCGCCTGCTGCCGCGCGAACCGATCGTGGCTCCCAAAGTGACGGGTTACAACCAGATCAAGACCTCGATTTTTTTCCTCGCCGTCGCGTTTCTCATGGTGGTGATGGGAGCGCTCGGCATGGGAGAACTGCTGGCAGCGCTATATACCTCGGCCTTCATGTTCGTGCTGCTGCTCGTCAACTTCCTTTACTTCAAATTCGTGCTGAAGGACCCGGCGGTCGCGCAGGAAACATTCCTCGGCAACGTGCGCCTGAGCATCGAGACCCACGCGGACATGACCTCCTATCTGACGCTGCTCCTCGCGACCCTTGGCATCATGATCGGGCTCTTCACCGTCACCGGTTTCATCAATCGCATGGGGGGCATGATGCTCGACCTCGGCTCGTGGAACATCATGGCCCTGGTTTTCATGTCCTTTGCGTTCGGATGGCTGGTCGGCATGGGCCTGCCGCCGACGGCGACCTACATCATTGGCGCGATCGTCATCGTAGGGCCCCTGACCAAGCTTGGCGTCAATCCCTGGGTCGCGCATTTCTTCGTCTTCCTGATTTCAGTCTGGGGCGAACTGTCGCCGCCGACCTCGCTCACGGCCGCGATTTCCGCGCGCATCGCCGAGGCCTCCTTCATGCAGACGATGTGGGTAGCGCTGAAGATCTGCCTGCCGATCACGCTCATGACCTTCGCCATATTCACGCGTAGCGACATAGTAGTGAACCCGGGCTGGCCACAGATTCTGGCTACGGTGCTCGTGGGGATCGGCACGTGCGCGACCGCCGTCGCGATGTTCGGGATGTTGATGAAAAATCCGGCCGCAGACATCCTGCTGCGAGTCATGCTTGCGGCCGTTGCCTTCGTTACGATGTTCCACCCGGACAGCAACATGGCGATCGTTGCGGCCGCGTTTACGCTGCCGGCGACGATCTATGGTGTCATGCGCCACCGGCGGATCGCCCCGCTGACGGGCGCAGGCGAGCTGCAGCCCGCAATCTAGCAGCACTAAAGCAGTTCGGTGTCCTCGTGCGAATACGCCGGTGAGCATGCGCATAGTATTTTGAGCGGCACATCGCCGGTGTTCGTAATGCAATGCGGCGCGCCCGGTGCGATGCAGATTGTATCGCCCACCGTTACGACAAAACGCTCGTCACCGAGCGTCATCAGGCCCGTGCCGCTGGTGATGTGGTAAATCTCCTCGGTCAGCACATGCCGGTGCAGCCTCGTTTCCGCACCGGGTTGCACCGTCGCCTCGGCAAGACTCTGATTGTGATTGCCGTGCGCGGCGGGATGCATCAGCTCGCGGATTTCCGACTCATCCCTGGTCTGATACGGCGCGATCGAGCGATAGCTGCTGCGCATTTGCGTCACGCACCTAGCGCTGCACTTTGATGCCCGCGGTCGCCACGACCTTTGCCCATTTCCGCAAGTCGTTGGACATCGCGGCGGCGAACTGCTCCGGCGTGCCGGTGCGGGGATCGGCGCCCTGATTTGCAAGCAGCTCGCGCATTTCCGGCGCGTTCAGAATATTGTTGATCTCCCGGTTGATCCGTTCGACCACCGGCTTCGGCATTCCCGCCGGGCCGATCACGCCGTACCAGCCGCTCACCTCGTAGCCCGGGACGCCGCTCTCCTGGATGGCCGGCACATCGGGCAGGGCGGTCGCCCGCTGCACCGTCGTGACGCCCAGCGCGATCAGTTTGCCGGACTTGATATGGGGAATGGACGCCGGAATCGAAGGAAAAGCGAAATGCAGATGGCCGCCGATCAAATCGATAATCGCCATTGACTGGCCCTTATAGGGTACGTGTGTGTACTCGATTCCGGTGAGGATCTTGAGCAGTTCGGCGGACATGTGGCTGGGCGCTCCGACGCCGGAAGTCCCGTAACTCATTTGTCCCGGCCGTGCGCGGGCGAGCGCGATGAACTCCTTGACTGTCCTGGCTGGTATCGACGGGTGGACCACCAGGACATTCGGCACCAGCGCCACGATGGTGATAGCTGTGAAATCTTTCAGCGGATCGAACGGCAGCTTGGGATAGACCGACGCGTTGATGACGAATCCTTCCGGAATCATCTGAATGGTGTAGCCGTCGGGCGGCGCCTTCGCCGTAAGCTCACCGCCGATGATGTGGTTCGCGCCGGGCCTGTTTTCGACCACGACCTGCTGCCTGAGGTTCGCGCTTAACTTCGTCCCGATGGCCCGGGCGAGGATATCCGTAGCCCCACCGGGAGCGACGCCGACGATAAACCGGATCGACTTGCTGGGGTAGTCCTGCTGGGCGGGCGCGGTTCCCGCCGCAGCCGCAAGGCACAGCGCGGCAACGACACATGCTGGCTGGCAATCCATCAGCTTCAAATGCATGGGATTCCTCCATTTGGTTTTGCTGCGGGGCCGGGCTGCCGCTACGCGTCGGGCGCACCGATCTTGGCCGGTACTTTACTCCGATCCCGGCGGTGATAGAGCGCGGCGCATAAAGTATAATTTCCCGGTGCAGTGTCTGGCGTGTCCCGCTTGAAGGAGGCCAAAGATGAACGCTCACAGCAAGGGATGGTCGCTGGTTGCGCTTTGCTTCGGCTTATGGTCGCTGGCTACAGCGCCCGGCGCAGGCGCCCAGGGGTATCCCAATCGCGCGATCCGCATGCTGGTACCAGTCTCGCCCGGCGGCGGCACGGATACCAACGCGCGCATCGTATCGCAGAGGCTTAGTGAACAACTCGGTGTCCCGGTGGTGGTCGACAATCGCCCCGGCGCAGGGCATATGCTGGGCACCGAGATCGTGGCCAGGGCGGCACCGGATGGCTACACGTTGATCACTGCGGCCCCCGAGCTTTCGATCAATCCCAGCCTGCAGCCGAAGGTTCCGTACGATGCTCTAAGGGACTTCGCGCCAGTTTCGCAAACGGTGTCGAGCCAGTACGTGCTATCGACGCACCCGAGCGTTCCCGTGAAATCGGTCAAAGAGTTCATCGCGCTCGCCAAGGCGCGCCCCGGACAGCTCAACTACGGCTCTTCGGGCGTCGGCAGCGCCAACCATCTCGGCGGCGTGCTGTTCCAGGGAATGACGGAGACCAAGTTGGTACACATTCCGTTCAAGGGCGCCGGTCCCGCGACCATTGCGCTGATGGGCGGCGAAATCGACTTCATGTTCAGCAGCACGACTGCGGCCGTCGCGCCGGTCAAGCTCGGGAGACTGCGCGCGATCGCAGTGACGGGTCCAAAGCGGTTTTCGGAAATGCCGGACATTCCGACTGTTTCGGAAGCAGGCGTACCGGGATTCGTGATCACCGGCTGGTTCGGAGTGTTGGCGCCGGCGGGCACGCCGCGCGAGATCATCAACAAGCTCCACGCCGAGATCGTCAAGATAGTGCAGCACCCGGCAGTCAAGGAACGGTTCGCCTCGCTCGGCACCGCGCCGGTGGGAAGCTCGCCGGAGGAGTTCGCCGCGTTCCTGCGTGCGGAGATCGAAAAATGGTCGCGAGTGGTGAAAGCGTCCGGCGCGCGTCCTGATTAGCGGACAGCATTTCATGGAGGAGGAAGCGTCATGACCACGACCACCACGGCGCCGCACCTGGGATTCATCGGCCTGGGCAAGATGGGCGGCCCGATCGCGCAGTGCCTGATCCGGCACGGCGGTCCGGTAACGGTGTTCGACGTCGACGCGCGCGCGCTGGATGCCGCCGTCAAGTCGGGGGGCCGCGCCGCCGGGTCGCCGCGGGAAGTCGCATCCGCCGCGCAAATCGTCTTCACCTGCCTGCCCGCGCTCGAGATCGTGCACGAGGTCGCGCTCGGCGCCGACGGCATCTGCCACGGCAGCGCGGTCGAGATCATGGTCGACTGCTCGACGACCGGGCCGGAGTTCGCGACCAACCTCGGCGTCGAACTCGCCACGCACGACATCACCCTGCTCGACTCGCCGGTAAGCGGCGGGATCAAGAGGGCACGCGAAGGCAAGCTCGCTCTCATCATGTCCGGCAACCGCGCGGCCTACGAGCGCATCGCCCCGGTGGTCGAGCCCTGCGGCCGTCCGTACTATATGGGCGAGAAGCCGGGACTCGCGCAGATGATGAAGCTCGTCAACAACCTGCTCTCGCAGATCGGCACCGCCGCCACCTACGAAGCGTTCGTGCTCGGCGCCAAGGCCGGGCTCGACCCGGATGCCATGGTCGAGGTCATCAACGACAGCACCGGCATGAACAACTGCACGCTCTACAAGATGCCCAACTCGGTGCTGCCGCGCACCTTCGACTACGGCAGCAACATGGAGATCACCTACAAGGACATCACCCTGTGCATGAAGGAGGCGGACCGGCTCCGGGTGACCATGCTGATGGGCAACATGGCGCGGCAGCTGTGGAGCTACGGCGTAAATCACGGCGGCGCCAAGCGCGACTCCTCCACGCTCATCACCTATCTGGAAGAATGGGCCGGGGTCAAGGTCGTCGGCAAGGCAGGCCGGGGCCGCGCCTAGAGCGCTTAGCTAAAGACCGGCATTCTGCGCGACGTATTCGGCAAGCGCCGCCCACTCCTGCTCCCCGAAACCGCCGGCTATGGCATCCAGGTGCTGCTCGCGGATCAGGCGCGCGAACGGCATCGGCACACCAGTATCGCTGCCGGCAGCCAGCGCGAGGTCGACGTCCTTCAGGCCCAGTCGCAGCGGAAACGTCGTGGGCATGAACGCTTTGTCGATCATCATCCGTCCGTAGTTCTTGTAGACGGGAGCATTGAACGAAGTGCTGGTAATGATACCGAGGAACGTGGCGGGATCGACACCCGACTTGCGCAGCAGCGCAAACGCCTCGCCGAGGCTCACGATCACCATCGACAACAGGAAATTGCGCGCAATCTTCACGAGATTGGCCTGATACGGCTGCGCGCCGACCGTGAATGCGTTCCTGCCGAGCACGTCGAACAGCGGTTTGCAGCGCGCAATCGCGGCCTCGGCGCCTCCCGCAACGATGTCGAGCAGACCGCGGGCCGCCGCATCCGGGCGACCGAAAACCGGCGCCGATACGTAGGGACTGCCCGCGGCGGCGTGCAGCGCCGTCAGCCGCTTGCCCATCGCGAGGCTGACCGAGGCCATATTCAGATGAATTCCCGAAGGCGGCATCCTGCCGACGAGGCCGGGTACAATCCAGACCGCCTCGACTGCCGCATCGTCGGCGAGCATCGTGACCACGATCTCCGTGTCGAGCGCCTGGACCGGCTGCGCCGCGACGCGCGCGCCCTTCGCCCGCAACGCCTCCGCGGCGGCACTGCTCCGGTTGTAGACCGTCAGCTCGTGCCCCGCCTCGAGCAATCGCCCGGCCATGGCCTGGCCCATTTGCCCGAGCCCTATGAATCCGACTTTCATCTCGCGTGCCCTTTCAAATGGCGACTCCGCCCGCATCAAATGTTAGCATTTCACCGCACCGGCCCCCTGCGCTTTTTTCGATACTGGACAAGCCCAAACGGTAAGGCTAGATTGATGCCCTCGATCCAGGGCCAGGCGCTTGTTCTTGAGCGATGGCGCAGGTCGAAATCAAATCATCGGGAGAGACACATGAACCGCATTTCGAAATTGCTGTTGGCCATTGCTGCCTGCACTGTTTGCGCCGCCCCTGTTGCGGCGCAAGAACTCACGGGCACGTTGAAGAAGATCAAGGACACCGGCGTCGTGAAGATCGGTCATCGCGAAGCGTCGAGCCCCTTTTCCTACCAGGACGACAAACAGCAGGTGATCGGCTATGGCACCGACATCTGCCTGAAGATCGTCGATGCGATCAAGGCCGAGCTGAAGATGCCCAAACTTAAAGTCGAGTTCACTCCCGTCACCTCACAGACGCGCATCCCGATTCTCACCGGCGGCAACATCGACATGGAATGCGGCTCCACCACCAACAGCGTCGAGCGCCAGAAGCAGGTCGCCTTCGCGCCCACCTACTTCATGACCGGCACCAAGATCATCGTCAAGAAATCCTCGGGCATCAAGGGCTACGGCGATCTGAAGGGCAAGACGGTCGTGTTCACGGCGGGCACCACCAACGAGCGCGCCATGAAAGCCTATAACGACGAAAAGAAACTGGGCATCAATTTCATCCCGTCCAAGGACCACGCCGAATCGTTCCTGGCGGTGGAAACCGGCCGCGCGGCCGCGTTCCCGATGGACGACATCCTGCTCTACAGCCTGCGCGCCAACGCCAAGAAACCGGCCGACTACGAGATCGTCGGCGAGTTCCTGTCGGATGACCCCTATGGAATCATGATGCGCAAGGACGATCCCGCGTTCAAGAAGCTGGTGGACGGCACCGTGACAAGACTGTACAAGAGCGGCGAAATCAACAAGATCTACGCCAAGTGGTTCCAGTCGAAAATCCCGCCCAAGGGCATCAATCTCGGCTTCCCGATGTCGGCTGCGCTCAAGGAGCTGGTGAAGAACCCGAACGACAAGGGTGTCGAGGCGTGCGGCAAGATGAAGTGCTGATCTTGGTGGCAGCAAGCATTCGGTAATAGATTCTTCAGGCAGTTCACCCTCACCCCTGCCCTCTCCCATCAAGGGAGAGGGAGCGCGGGTGTGCGCAAAACCGCGCTACACTACCGCCATCATGGACTTCAGCGTCTTTCTGCAGCCGGCATTCTCGGGCGGCGGCACTTACCTCGACTGGGTTTTCTCCGGCATCAAGTGGACGCTGTGGGTGTCGATACTCGGCTGGATCATCGCGTTCTCGGTGGGCTCGGTGCTGGGTGTGATGCGCACCACGCCGCTCGCGATCCTGCGCGCGCCCGCCACTGTCTACGTCGAGATCTTCCGCAACATCCCGCTGCTGGTGCAGATGTTCATCTGGTACTTCGTGCTGCCCGAAATCGTTCCCAAGGGCATGGGCGACTGGCTGAAAACCGGGATGCCGATGCCCGAATTCTGGAACGCAGTGCTGTGTCTCGGTTTTTATACCGCGTCGCGAGTTGCGGAGCAGGTGCGCTCCGGGATCCAGTCGATCCCGAGGGGCCAGACCGAGGCGGGCCTCGCGATGGGACTTACGCAACCGCAAGTCTACCGCCACGTGCTGCTGCCGATGGGCTACCGCATCGTGATCCCGCCGCTCACCTCTGAATTCCTGACGATATTCAAGAATTCATCGGTCGCGCTCACGATCGGCGTGCTCGAACTTACTGCGCAGGCGCGCCAGATTTCCGAGTACACGTTCCGCACGTTCGAGGCCTTCACCGTCGCCACCATCGTCTACGTGCTGATCACTCTGACGGTCACGGTGGCGATGCGCGCGCTGGAGAAAAAAGTGCGCGTGCCCGGCTATATCGGTAACGAGAGCAGCGCACCGCGGGCAGGACACTAGTCACCAGTCACCAATCACCAATCACGGCCCTAATGTTTTCCGGCTTCGATTTCGACGTCATCTCACGCGCGCTGCCCTACATGGGGCAGGGCATGCTGTTCACGCTGGGGCTGACGCTGCTTTCCATGCTCGGCGGCATCGTGCTGGGCACCGTGCTCGCGCTGATGCGGTTGTCGAGCTTCAGGGTGCTCAACGTACCCGCGGGCGGCTACGTCAACCTGCTGCGTTCGACGCCGCTGATCCTGGTGATTTTCTGGTTCTATTTCCTGGTGCCGATCGCGATGAAGAAGATCTCGGGCGACGCCTACGCGACCGGCATCGGGCCGTTCTATTCGGCGCTGATCGCGTTCACCATGTTCGAGGCGGCCTACTATTGCGAGATCATGCGCGCCGGCATCCAGAGCGTGCCGCGCGGCCAGGTCCACGCCGCCTACGCGCTCGGCCTCACCTACGGGCAGTCGATGCTGAAAGTGGTCCTGCCGCAGGCGTTTCGCAACATGGTCCCGATCCTGCTCACGCAGGGCATCATCCTGTTTCAGGACACTTCCCTCGTCTACGTGGTCGGTCTCACCGACTTCATGGGCGCGGCGAGCAAGATCGCGCAGCGCGACGGGCGGCTGGTCGAGATGTACCTGTTCGCGGCGCTCATATATTTTCTGTTTTGTTTCTCGGCTTCATTCTTCGTCAAGCGGCTGCAGTCGCACTATGGTGGCGGACGATAAGGAACCCCTATGATCGAAATCCGGAACGTCAGCAAGTGGTACGGGACCTTCCAGGTCCTCGCGGACTGCACCACCAAAGTCGCCAAGGGCGAGGTCGTCGTGGTGTGCGGGCCGTCGGGCTCGGGCAAAAGCACGCTGATCAAATGCGTGAACGGGCTCGAGCCGTTCCAGAAGGGTGACGTGATCGTCGACGGCATATCGGTTGCAGCGAAAGATACCGACCTGCCGCGCCTGCGCTCGCGGATCGGCATGGTGTTTCAGAACTTCGAACTGTTCCCGCACATGAACGTGACCGACAACGTCAACCTCGGCCAGATCAAGGTGCTCGGCCGCTCGCGGGAAGCAGCGACCGAAAAAAGCCTGAAGCTGCTCGAACGCGTCGGCTTGCAGGAACAAGCGCCCAAGTATCCCGGTCAGCTCTCGGGCGGCCAACAGCAGCGCGTCGCGATCGCACGCGCGCTGGCAATGGACCCGATCGCGATGCTGTTCGACGAGCCGACTTCCGCGCTCGATCCCGAGATGATCAACGAGGTGCTCGAGGTGATGGTCAAGCTCGCGCTCGAAGGCATGACGATGATGGTGGTCACGCACGAGATGGGCTTTGCGCGCAAGGTCGCCCACCGCGTGGTCTTCATGGACGAGGGACGGATCGTCGAAGACGCCCGAAAAGACGACTTCTTCGGCCAGCCGCGCTCAGAACGGGCGCAGCAGTTCCTGTCGAAAATTCTGCATCACTGACGCCATCGCCGTAGGGCGCGGATTTATCGCGCCGTCGGGAGTGGTTGCGTGGGTTGTTCGGCGGGATCCCGCGCGCCCGAGCGGTCCGCGGCCAGCAGGCAGCAGAACGCCACCAGCGCCGGCAGCCCTACCGCCGCGAACGCGAGGCCGTAGCTTCTGCTCAATGCGTAGACGTTGGCAAACACGATCGGGCCGATGAACTTGCCGATGTTGATGTAGGTGAGCGAGCCGCTGATTGCCATGCTGACCTGGCCCGGCGGAGCAAGCCGTCCCACCTGGACAAACAGTATGCCGGCCCAACCTCCCGAGGTGATGCCGTGCAACGTAAACAACGCGTAGATCAGCGGCAGCGGCCACGCGGGACCCAGCCACGCCGACGCCACGCACGTGGCGACCATCAACCCCGCGATTCCCGCGAGCAGCCGCACCGGGTGGCCCACCGCATCTGCCAACGCACCCGCGAGCAAGCGCCCGGCGGCACTACCGAGCTGCACCGCCAACAGTACCGTGCCGGCGGCAACCAGGCTCATGCCGAGCAACTCGACACACGCCACCACCGTGAATGATGCGATGCAGAACTGCGCCCAGCACAAACATCCGCCCGCGACCGACGCCAGACGCAGGTCGCGGTTGCGCCAGATCGTGGTAACGCCGGTAAACGGGCTCGGCAGCACCGCAGGATGAGCGGGGTCGCGATCGTCATCCCAGACTGTGCGCCCGCGCTGCATCAACGCGACCACCGCAAACAGCAGCACGGCGCTCAGCGCCACCGACCATCGCCACCCCACCGTCACGGCAATCAACGGCGCGCCGACCGCCGCGATTATTCCGCCCAGAGGAATGGCCGCCTGGTGCACGGAGAACACGAAGTTGCGGCGCGCATCCGGCGTGAAGCGCATCAGCAGGTACGAAGCCGACGGCGTCAGGAAACCGTAGCCCACGCCGATCACCAGCGAGCCGGCGATCAGAAACATGGGCGACGGGATGAGCATCAACAGCATCCCCGATCCGACCAGGCCGTGGCCGATCTGGTTGGTGCGGGCGCCGCCGAGCTTGCGGCTGAGGTTGCCGAGCATCGCCAGCGATGTGAGCATGCCGACACTCACCAGGCTGATTTGATAACCGATCAGCGAGGCGTCAATGCCGAAATCGCGAGCGACGGCGGGCGCCACCGCCGGCAGCACCAGCAACGCCATCGAACTCATCGCGTGGCCCGCGATCAGCGCCACCACCAGGAACAGCAGCGATATGCCGCCGCGGTTCCGGCGACCGTCCGGCCGCCCGGCAACCGCTGCAGAAGTCACGCTCACGGCCGAACGCAAACGCGATCGGCAAGCCGCTGCATGAACCGCTCGCATTGCAGCACCTGCTCGAGCGCGATGAATTCGTTGGGCTTGTGCGCCTGCGCGATCGAGCCGGGACCGCATACCACCGCCGGAATTCCCGCGCGCTGAAACTGCGAGCCTTCGGTGCCAAACGAGACCTTGCCGATTTCACTGCTGCCGGACAGATCGTGCGCGAGCTCCACGATCTCGGTCTCGGTGCCGGTTTCCATCGACAGGATTTCCGATAGCGGCGCGATGGTAAAACCTGCGCCTGCGTGTACCGCCCGCATTTCCGGCTCCAGCGTGTTCCGCACGTAGTTCGTAAATTCCAGCAACAACGCCGCGGGGTCATCGCCCGGCAAGTGGCGAAATTCAAATTCGAACACGCACTCATGCGGCACGATGTTGAGCGCGGTGCCGCCGCGGACGACCCCGGTGTGCACGGTCGTGTGCGCGACGTCGAAGCCGCGGTCGTAGGGCCCGTGGTCGCGATGCCGGCGCGCCATCTGCTTGAGGAACGCGATCGCCTCCGCCGCCGCCTCCACCGCGTTGACGCCGAGCGGCGCGTACGCCGAATGCGTTGCCAATCCCCGCACCGTGCAGCGAAAACCGTGCTTGCCCTTGTGAGCGATCACCGGCCGCATCAGCGTCGGCTCGCCGACGATGCACGATCCGGGCCGGATACCCGCGTGCACGAGATCCGCGATCAGACGGTGCACGCCGATGCAGCCGATCTCCTCGTCGTATGAAAACGCGAAATGAATCGGCGTCTTCAAGCCGCGCCGCGCGAATTCCGGCGCAAATGTAAGCGCGACCGCGATGAAGCTCTTCATGTCGGCCGTGCCGCGGCCGTAAAGCCTGCCATCTTGCTCGGTGAGCCTGAACGGATCGGTATCCCAGTCCTGGCCTTCGACCGGCACCACGTCGGTGTGCCCCGACAGCACGATGCCCGGCGCGCCGGCGGGCCCGAGTGTGGCGAACAGATTGGCCTTGCGGCGGTCGTCGTCGTAGGTGAGGCGAAATGTGGCGCCAAGATGCTGCAGGTAATCGCGCGCGTAGTGAATCAGCTCGAGGTTGGAGTCGCGGCTCACCGTCGGAAAACCGATCAGTGTGCGGATCATCTCGACGCTCGCCGGTGCGCGGGTCTGCTCTGCCGTCATATCAACTCGCAGCAATGTGCGATGTCATGTACCGCAACCGGTCGGCGAGAGTCCTCAGCAGCGCCACTCCGAACGAGGGTTTGTGCTTGATCAAGGCGAGAAAATCGCTGCGGCTGACCGGCAACAGCGAGCAGTCGGTTTCCGCAACCGCGCTCGCAGCGCGCGGCGTATCGTCTACCAGCGCCATCTCGCCCAGCACACCACCGGGGCCGACTCGTTCCACGACTCTATTCTGCACAATAACCGCGACGCGGCCTTCCAGTACCACATACATGTAGAGACCCTTTTCGCCCGCGGTCATGATCGGCTTGCCGGGTATCAGGCGCAGCGGGACAATATCCCCTGCTTCACGCAGCAGATCGGCGAGGACTGCTTTTTCAAATACCCTGCCTTCATGCTGCGCGCCGGTGCTCGGCAGCGCATGATGCAGGCCCAGGCGGGCATCGGTCAGGCGCAGGCGGTTGATCATGATGCTCATCAGCATCAGCGCAAATTCAGGCGTCCGGCCCAGCGCCTTATGGAATCGGCTCTTGGTCATGGAAATTGCGCGACATGCCGTTTTGGCGATTGCCGTCGCGCTGCGCGGCATCTCGGTAATCGGCGCCATTTCGCCGAAGACTTCGCCGGGTCTGAGGGTATCGATGACCTTGTCGCCGATCGTCAGCGTGACCTCGCCCTCGACCAGCAGATACATCCGGTCTTCTTTGCGGAACAGGCCGCGGCGTTTGCGGCGTTCCACGAAAAACGCGCTGCCCTGCGCCACGGCCTCGCTGGTCCCCGCGGACTCGAAAAACTCAAGCGCGGTGGCCGGATCGTAAATCGCGCTTTGCGAAGGTTTGGTGAAATCCAGATCCTCCATATTCAGCCTTTGCGAAAAACCGCCGTTGGCCTGCCGGAGGTTCTGATTTTACGGTATCCTGAATCCGTTAGTCCAAGGGGGAATTCCATGATGTCACGAGTCGCCGCTGCCATTGCTGCGCTGCTGTTCTGTGTCACCTCCGCTGCCGCCGCCGACCTGAGCATCGCGCTCGGCGCGGACGTCACCTCGATCGACCCGCACTACCACAATCTCACGCCCAACAATAACATCGCCGAGCACATCTTCGAGACGCTGGTGACCAAGGACCCGCGCTCGCGCCTCAAGCCCGCGCTCGCCGAAGCGTGGCGCCCCGTCGACGATCTGACCTGGGAGTTCAGGCTGCGCAAGGGCGTCAAGTTTCACGACGGCTCGGACTTCACCGCTGCCGACGTCGTATTCTCGCTCGAGCGCGTGGCGCTGGTGCCGAACAGCCCGGGACCGTTCACGCTCTACAGCAAGCAGATCACCGAAAAGATCATCGTCGATCCGTACACCGTGCGCCTGAAGACCGCGACGCCGTATCCGCTGATGCCTAACGACATGAGCACCATCTTCATGGTTTCCGGCCGGGCCGCCAAGGGTGCTGCGACCGAGGATTTCAATAATGGCAAGGCTACAATCGGCACCGGGCCTTTCAAATTCGTGCGCTATGCGCGGGGCGACCGCATCGAGCTTGCGCGCTTTGATGCCTACTGGGGTGCGAAATCAGCGTGGGACAAGGTAACTTTCCGCGTGATCGCGAGCGATCCGTCACGGGTCGCGGCGCTGCTCGCCGGCGACGTGCGCGCGGTCGAGAACGTGCCGACCGCCGATCTTGCCCGGTTGAGCAAGAACCCCGACCTCATCATCTCGCGCACGGTTTCGCATCGCGTCATGTACCTGCATCTCGATTCCAACCGCGACAAGTCGCCGTTTGTCACCGACCGCGCCGGCAAGCCGCTCGACCGCAACCCGCTCAAGGACCTGCGGGTGCGGAAGGCGATTTCCAAGGCGATCAATCGCCCGGCGATCGTCGAGCGCGTAATGGAAGGCGCCGCGGTTGCGACCGGCCAGCTCATGCCCGAAGGCATGTTCGGCTACACGCCCGCGCTCAAGCCCGAAGCGTTCGACCCTGAGGGCGCGAAGAAGCTGCTCGCCGAGGCGGGCTACCCGGACGGCTTCGGACTCACGCTGCACGGCCCCAACGACCGCTACGTCAACGACGACCAGATCTGTCAGGCGATCGCGCAGATGCTCACCCGCATCGGCATCCTGACCAAGGTCGAAACCGCGCCGTCGTCGGTTTATTTCACGCGCGGCACCAAGCTCGAATTCAGCTTCATGCTGGTCGGCTGGGCGGCGGACACCGCGGAAGCATCGTCGCCGCTCAAGTCGTTGCTCGCGACCTTCGACAGCAAAAAGGGCATGGGCGCGGCCAACCGCGGCCGCTACTCGAACCCGAAAATGGATGCGTTGCTCGAGCAGGCGCTCGCCACCGTAGACGATGCGAAACGCGAAAAGCTGCTGCAGCAGGCGACCGAATCCGGCATCGGTGAGCTCGGCATCATTCCGCTGCACCACCAGGTCAACCTGTGGGGCACGCGCAAAGGTCTCGCCTATACGCCGCGCACCGATGAGCGCACGCTCGCGCACGAATTCAGGCCGCAGTAAGAAATCAGTGCCGGGGAGTTACCCAAAGCAGGTAGGATGGGTTGAGGCCGTGAAGGCCGATACCCATCGCGAACGAGCTTATGATGGGTATCGCTGCGCTCAACCCATCCTACGCCTAGTTCGGCCTCTCTTTCTCACTCGCTTCCTTACGCGCTGCATGCTTGCGCTGCTCGCGTTCACGGGCACTGCTGCGTCTGCGGCCGAACTGAAGATCGCGCTAAGCGCCGACATCACCTCGCTCGATCCGCATTTTCTTGCCGCGCAACCCAACATCAATATCGGCTGGCACGTGTTCGATGCGCTGACGCGTGTCGATGCGCGCGCGATGCTGACTCCCGGTATCGCGACGGCGTGGCGCGCGGTCGACGCGACGACTTGGGAGTTCAAGCTGCGCAAGGGCGTCAGATTCCATGATGGCTCCGAGCTCACCGCTGAGGACGTCGCGTTTTCCCTCGAACGCCCGCTCGCCATCACCGGCAGCCCCGGCGGCTTCGCGGTTTACGTGCGCCCGATTGTCGCCAAGACCATAGTCGATCCCTACACCATCCGGCTCAAGACCGCCGCCCCCTACGGCGCGTTGCCGCAGGACTTGAATTCTGTCCTGATCGTATCGAAAAAAGCCGCGGCCAACGCGACCAGCGAAGAATTCAACAACGGCCGCGCGATGATCGGCAGCGGCCCCTACCGCTTCGTGCGCTTCGCGCGCGGCGACCGCGTCGAGCTGGCGCGCTTTGACGGGCACTGGGAAGCGCCGGCTGCTTGGGACAAAGTTACTTTTCGCCTGCTGCCGACCGACCCGGCGCGCACCGCGGCGCTGCTCGCCGGAGACGTCGATGTGATTGAGAACGTACCGACCGCCGATCTCGCGCGGCTGCGCGGCAATCCGAATTTCCGTCTCGCGCAGGCGGTATCGTGGCGCACGATCTTTTTTCATCTCGACCAATATCGCGCGCGTTCGCCGCATGTCACGGACAAGGCCGGCAAGCCGCTCGCCGCCAATCCGTTCATGGATGCGCGCGTGCGGCGCGCCATCTCGAAAGCGATCAACCGTCAGGCGCTGGCCGAGCGCGTGATGGAAGGCGCCGCGGTGCCGGCGGCCAACGTGGTGTCGCCGCAGATTTTCGGCCACAACGCCGAGCTCAAGGCAGAGGCCTACGATCCCGACGGGGCGAAAAAGCTGCTCGCCGAGGCCGGTTATCCGGACGGTTTCGGACTCACCGTCGCGGCGCCCAACAACCGTTACATCAACGACGACCAGGTTGCCCAGACCGTCGCGCAGATGCTCTCGCGCATCGGCATCCGCTCGCGCGTCGAGACCCTGCCGCTCAGCGTGTATCTGACGAAAGCGCGCGACCAGCAGTTCAGTTTTGCCATGCTGGGCTGGGGTTCGTATTCGGCGGACCTCGCGCTACGCTCGCTGGTCGCGACGGTCAACCCTGCCCAGGGATACGGTGCGTGGAACTGGGCGCGCTACTCGAACCCGCGACTCGACCGGCTGATCGAGCAAGCGCTCGCCACGCTCGACGAGAAGAAACGCGAAGCGATCGCGCGCGAGGCCGGCACGCTGGCCGCCAGTGACGTCGCGATCATTCCGCTCTATCACCAGATCGCGACCTGGGCGATGAAGAAAAACATCGCCTACAACGCGCGCACCGACGAGTTCACCCTCGCCCACGAGTTCCGCCCACAATGAGCATCCAGAATTTTCGAATCACGAATAACGAATCACCAATCACGGCGTAGCTTATGCTCGTCTTCATCCTCCGCCGGCTCGCGCAAAGCGCACTCGCCTTGCTGATCATGTCGGTGCTGGTTTTCGTCGGCGTCTTCGCGATCGGCAATCCGATCGACATCCTGATCAACCCGCAGGCCGATCAGGCGGAAATCGCGCGCGCCACCGCGGCGCTCGGACTCGACCAGCCGCTGTGGGTGCAGTACTGGGACTTCCTCAAACACGCGCTCGGCGGCGACCTCGGCCGCTCGTTCTCGCACAACGTACCGGCGGTGCAGCTTATTTTCGAGCGCATGCCGGCAACCGTCGAGCTTGCGCTCGCCGCAATGCTGATTGCGATCGTGCTCGGCATCCCGCTGGGGCTCGTTGCCGGCATGAAACCCGACTCCTGGTTCGGCAAGAGCATCATGGCGGGATCGATCCTGGGTTTCAGCCTGCCGACGTTCTGGGTCGGCCTGATGCTGATCATGGTGTTCTCGGTATTTCTCGGCTGGCTGCCCTCCACCGGGCGCGGGCACACCACGCTGCTGCTCGGCGTGCCGGTAAGCTTCCTCAACTGGGATGGGCTCTTGCACCTGCTGATGCCGGCGCTGAATCTGGCGCTGTTCAAACTCTCGCTGCTAATCAGGCTCACGCGCGCCGGCACGCGCGAGGCCATGCTGCAGGACTACGTCAAGTTCGCGCGCGCGAAGGGCTTGCCGTTGCGGCGCATCGTGCTGGTGCACGTGCTGAAGAACATCCTGATCCCGATCGTGACCGTGATCGGACTGGAGTTCGGTTCGGTAATCGCGTTCTCGATCGTCACCGAAACCATCTTCGCGTGGCCGGGCATGGGCAAGCTGCTGATCGATTCGATCAACGTGCTCGACCGGCCGGTGATCGTCGCCTACGTGCTGATCATCGTTTGCCTGTTCGTGGTCATCAACCTGGCCGTCGATCTGCTGTACTCGGCTCTCGACCCGCGGGTGCGCCTGAGCGGGACCCCGGCATGAAAACCGCCACGGCGCCCGTCGAATCGCCGTTCCGGCGCATCGCATCTGATTTCGCCGCGAGCCGGCTCCCCCCCCCCCGCCCC